>ERZ773050.165-NODE-165-length-41357-cov-11.509467_pt1 | contig 41357 bp, 47 predicted proteins | sample MGYA00580632_ERZ773050 | MGnify/ENA primary metagenome ERZ773050 (study PRJEB29015, sample SAMEA2738123) | human oral metagenome | biome: human oral; feature: human-associated habitat; material: saliva | place: China | collected 2166 ... | reverse complement strand
GTGCCGCATGATGTGAAAATGGAAATGGGCATCAAAGTCGGCCTGCTGCGTTTCTCTGTCGGTATTGAAGACGTTGACGATATTTGGAACGATATTTCCAAAGCATTGGATACGACTTTGTAAATAAGGCTTATTGGTAGCTGAAATGCTAGCAATCATTATGGGGTGCAAATTGAAAACAAAATCTAAAAAACTTTTTAGGCTTGTTACCTTATTTGTAGCGGCATTCTCCATCTCTACGCCTACGGTAATGTACTTCAGTACAGGCGAAGCAACATTAAATCTTTTTGTTGAGGGTTTTTGGATAATTGGATTACTCCAATCACTCGTTTTTGTTACCATTGTAGACTATTACACCGAATCTAAACACGCAAGTAAGTATTTTTCTGCTACAGTTAAAACAAACATGAGACAAACCAATGGCAAATGGCGGCCTGTTGATATGCCTATTGGTGGTTGGAATTCCAAGATTCAAGGTAATGATCCATTTGCGGAATTTCATGACGAATTTTTTGAAAAAGAAATGAGACAAAACGATCCATTTTACGCTCATGAAGTTGATAACATTTGGCATGGAACGCACTTAGACTCGAGTTCTGAGGAGTATTGGAAATAAAAAAATGGTTAAATTATCTATGTCTCTAATACCTTACCAATTGAAAGACCGTCTGAAAGTGAATGGTTTTTCAGACGGCCTTTAGTAATACATAAGGAATAGATATGAAAACATTATTCGGTGTATTGATGAGTATGGTGGTTTTGGCAGCTTGTACATCTCCTTCAGTATCTCAGCCTGGACAAGCCTCTAAATCGCAGGTACAAACTCAACAAACGGCGCAGCCTACTTTAGCCGCCAAATGGCGTGTTGTCGCTTTCAATAAATTCACCGAAAAAGATTTGGCTGGTACTGATGCCTATCTGGATTTGAGCGAGATGCCTAAGGCGTATGGCAAGATGGGGTGTAACGGTATGATGTTCCAAGCCAATACGATTGGTTCGGACAAAATTGATTTTGGCCATATTGCGGTAAGCATGATGCTGTGTGAAGACATGAAGCTGGAAGATGCGTTTTTACGTCGGCAAGGTATTTGGAACTATCGTTTTGACGGTAACGATTTGATTTTGGAACAAAAAGGCATCAGTATCCGTTTGCGCCGTGAATAATCTTAAAGGCCGTCTGAAAATAAATATTTCAGACGGCCTTTTGAATCTTTATAATAAGCCCTATTTGAAACTGATATCGAATATCAAGGAAACCTATTATGGCAGCTTCTCCAGAAGCCAAGTTTACCGAAGAAAAAGTCTTGTGGATCAAACACCATACGCCCAAGCTGATGACTTTTGCCATCAGCCGTCCCGAGTCCTACCGTTTTTCGGCAGGGCAGTTTTCGCGCCTTGGTTTCCGTGACGGCGAGGGCTTTATTTGGCGCGCGTATTCTGTCGTGTCTGCTGAATACGCCGATACGCTTGAGTATTTCGCGGTGTTAATCGAAGGTGGCCCGATGTCAGCGCGTTTTGCTGCAATGAAAGAGGGCGATACCATTTTGCTGGATAAAACGGCTACCGGATTCCTTTTGCCCGAGCGTTTCCCTGACGGTAAGGATTTGGTCATGCTCTGCACGGGTTCCGGCATTGCGCCTTTCCTCTCCATTATCGAGCAGCCTGAAATCTGGCAGCGTTTCGACCGTTTGGTTTTGGCGCATTCCGTCTCTTACGCCGACGAGTTGATTTTCAACCAACGCCTTGCCAATTTGAAAGAGCATCCGCTGATTGAGGAATATTTCCATAAATTCACTTTTGTTCCGGTTACTACACGTGAGGAAACAGAAGGCGCATTGAGCGGCAAACGGATTCCCGAATTGCTGAAGAATGGCGGCTTGGAAGAGAAAGTCGGCTTCAAGTTCACCAAGGCCGATACGCGCTTTATGGTCTGCGGCAATCCGGCAATGGTCAAAGACACTTTCCAAGCCCTGATGGATTTGGGCTACGCCATGCACCGCAACCGCATCCCCGGCGAAATCATGATGGAAAATGGTTTCTAAATTCGGTCACAATATACAGCCGTATATAGAAGTGTACAAACCTGCTTATAAACAGTATATTAAGCGGGTTTTTATTTTGCCTGTAATATACGGCGATATACGGAAAACCACTCAAAGCAACATTAATCAGGGGGGATTTTCTGGGGTATATTTTGTAAAGGTTAGGAAAAATGGCGGAATCCAACCGTTTGACGCAGCGGAAAATTGACACGGCCAAGCCGGGGGATAAGGCTTATAAGCTTTACGATGGCGGCGGGCTGTTTTTGTTTGTGCATCCTGCCGGTGGGAAATACTGGCGGCTGAAATATCGGTACGGTGGCCGTGAAAAGGTGTTGTCTATCGGTGTTTATCCGGTCGTGACGCTTAAGGCGGCGCGTGATGCGGCTTTTGAGGCAAAGCGGCAGCTTTATGATGGGATAGACCCAGGGGCGCTGAAGCGGTCTGCAAAACAGGCGGCGCGGGTGGCGGCCGGTGGGCAAAGTATGGTCGATTTGGGCGCGGCATGGTATGAATCGCGGGTAGGCAAGCTGGCTAAAAATACGTTGGATGGCGACAGGGCGAGCCTTGCGCATATCAATGAATTTTTCCGAAAGAATACGGATATTAATGCCATTACGGCGCTGGATATGTCTGAGTTTGTGGAGTGGCTGAATGCCAAGAATATACCGGCGCGGGCAACGCGTGTAATGCAGATTGCTGAAGCGGTGTGGGATTATGCTGTTCGTAAGGGCATAGTTATCAGTGATAGGCGTAATCCTGTCGAAACGGCCAAGGGTTTGCTTACGCCTTATCAATCCAAACCTGATGCGCATTTGTCCGAGAGCGAGTTGGCATTGTTTTTTTATTCGCTCTTGAAAGATGAAAGAATTACGGCTTTGGCCAAGTATCTGGTATTGCTTACCGCGCTGATTGCGCCACGGAGTGGGTCGATAGTGGCCAGCCGGTGGGAAAATGTGGATTTGGATCGTAAAGTCTGGCTTATGCCTGGCGAAGATATGAAGATGCGGAATGATTTTTTGATTCCGCTGTCTGATTGGTCGGTGGCATTGCTGTCTGAGCTGCGTGAGGTAACGGGTCGGCATGAATTTGTTTTTCCGGCCATGAGGAATGATAGTGTATCGGGTACTGTCGGCGTAAAGCTTGGGCATCAGGCGATTAAGCGGTGTGGTTATGATGGCCGGCATGCCGGTAAATCGAATGCTACCATGCACGGCTTCCGACACTTGATGACGAATATCTGCCTGGTGAACGGCAAGGATATTCTGACGATGGATTTGGCGCTTGGGCATGTGAGCAAATCGGCGTTAAAGAGGGCGGGGTTTTCTTCTTTGCCGCATTATCTGACAGCTCAGGAATTCAGATTTAATGAGCGGCGTGAACTGGCGCAATGGTATAGTGATTATTTGCGCCGGTATTATGATCAGGCTGTGGCGCGGCTACATGGGGAAGGGATAACGGATTTCTTCGGTAATTGGAAGATGTTTTATCAGGATTGAGATTATTAAACAGGCCGTCTGAAATTCAGACGGCCTGTGCCGTATTATTTATTCAGTAATCAGGAAGCTGATAAAGTTGTGCTGCCTCCCTGCCTCCATCAGTGCGGTAACGATTTGTGTTTCCGTGATGTCTGGGCATTCGTTTCGGTAGCGTTTTCCTTCCAGGATGTTTAGCAGCACTTCATGTAGATTGGCTGCTTCGTATAGTGCCTGATTGGCTTTGTTACGCCATTTTGTGCCGCCTTTCATTGTTGCGGCCACAGCAGACAGAATTAGGCTATTGGACGTTTCCATTGTGTTGACGGCATCGGGCAGGGTTTCGCTGTTGATGCTATTTATGGTTGCCGAGCCTTTCACAATCGGGCGGCCTGATGGGTCCTGCGTATCGCGGTGCATGCGGCGGATAAGGGCGACGATTTCTTGATAAGTACAGCGGTTTAAGGGTTTCCCTGCCTGACGTTCGATATAGCTGTCCAAATTGCTACTGCCCCAGTTGTGGATTTCTTTCAGGCGGTCGCCCAACATCATGACAACTTGTTCCAATTCTTTGCGATTTGGCATTTGGTCGGTCACTGATGGCAAGGCTATGCGCGGCGGGGTGATGGGTTTGTTGAAATGGGCGTTTAAAACTTTGAAGCATTCGCGCTGGTATTGCAGCAGCCGTTCGCGGATTTCGGGTTTGACGCGGTTGGCGTCCACGCCGAATAACCAGCCGTTGAGGTAGTCTAGTGGCAGACAGAGCATTTCACGCTTTTTGCCGTCTTCTGCAACTATGGTCATCATGACCATAGTTGAATTTAAGATTTCGCTGCGTTGGATTTTTTTATGTTGTGAAACCCAATCCAAGCCGATATTTTCAACTATCGGCTTCATGGCGACGTAGTGGGTTTGGTTTCGGGTGAAGACAGGGACGGTTTGGCCGTGGAAAGAGATGTTTTGAACTTGGTTCATGATGAAGTTTCCTTTGCTATACATTCGAAGTTGCCCGAAAAGGGCGGTCGGGAGGTTCGAAAACCCTAGCAAATGGGCCGTGCTTATTCCCCGCTGAAAGCGGGTCTTGTATTCGCAGCCCTCCCGACCATAGGAAACTTCGGTGGTATCGAAACAAAAAACAAAGGAAACCGATGAAATCTATGGACGTAAAAAATTCACGCTGACGGGGTGAATGCCGTTTGCTAAGAGGTTTTCGACGCCTCGTGAATCGGAATGTAAGGCAAAAAGAAAATACTTGTCAAGAAATTTACAAAAAGATAACATTCAGCTTCTTTATTTTGACTGGATTTGATGAAAATGAATAAATTGGTTTTACTTTGTTTGGGTTTTGCCTTGTCCGGTTGCGGTGCGATAGATCAGCAACATCAGCAAATTAAAAGTAACGTGGAGCAGCCTGTTTTTAAATCAGAAATAGATAAGTTTACAGGGCAAAAGCGTGTTGCTTGGATGAAGGTGTACTATGACAGTATAGGCAGATATGCAAACGGTAAACAGTTTAATAAGATTTTTCATTCGTCTAAAAAGCCTGATGACAAAAAGCCAGTTGGCGTAATTAATATCAACAGTGATTTTAGAGAGTATAAATACTTGAGGTGCCATTCTGTCGATTGGCTGGCGGATGGAGAGATTGTGAAGCCTCTCCATGCAGAATATAAAAGCCAAGTAGAAAGAAGCCCGCGCGTCTATGTCAATGAAGGTGTTTCCTCTTATTTTGCGTTTGACTCGTTTAAAAAATTGGCGGGTGCGTCAAGAATCGAATATCGAATCTGTAACGATGAATTTCAGATGACGCCCGAGGAGCTTGAAGCGTTGGGGCGTGTTTTTAATGAAATTACCAAGTAATTAATTTTTATCAAAGGCCGTCTGAAATTTCAGACGGCCTTTGGTTTGTCAGTGGTTTGGTTTTTGTTGCTGTTTTTGATTTCTGTGGTTTATGTCGTTGGTTAGTTTGTTCAGTAGCGGCGCGGTTTGGGCGTGGGCTTGGATTAAGTGGCCGTAGTCGGCCAGGCTTAATATTTCGATTGCGTGGTGGATGGCGGATTCGAGTATTTTGATTTCGTCGCCGGTGGCTACGAAGCGGCCGATGTTGTTTTTTCGGATTTGTTGGGCTTCGAGTGTGTCGCTGACGTGGTTTACAAAATAATCGCGGGCGATGCTTAGTTTGATGCGGGCAATTTCTTGTACGGTGTCATCGGCTTGGATTTTGGTACTTTGTAGGATGAGGACTAATTCAACCATGAGGTAATTGGTACAGCAGGCAGCCCATAAGTCGGTCTCGTTGGCTGTTCCTGCTTTCAGGTGGTCGATGTACTTCAGCAGTGGGGCAATGGCTTTGTCGATTTCGTTGACGGTCAGGCTGCGACGGCTGGTTTTCATGATGGCTATCATGTGTGGTGGTATGCCGTCAAAGGTTTTGGGTTGGTGCCGTTTTCTCTTTTTCATACTGTTTCCTTTTCGGTTGAAACCCCGCCCTTTAGGGCGGTAGAATCAGACTTTATTCGGGAGGGGCGTAACCCCTTCTAAATCAGGGCAACACATAGGGCGGTGCTTTATGTGCCGCTCTGTGTGTTGAAACATGCTATTTCCTTGGTGTGCCATCGGCCCAGTAGCTGAACCGATGGCGGATAATGCGTTCGATAATGATTTGGATGATGATCAGGGCTAATTTAATGATGGCGGGCATGTTTTACTCGTATACAATGCCGCCGCCGATTAATTCGGGATGAGCGTCAAAATCAATACATCCATAATCGGGATTGCACTCTTGGGCGGCTGTATTTTTGTGGTGGGCAATGGCCGGGGCGCAACCATAACCGAGTGCGGCGGCTAGGATGGCGATGATTAGTGTGTAGCGGATTTTCATTTCAGACGGCCTTTCTTAAAAATATCGGGGATTGCGTCCATTAATGATTCTGCAACCATTTCGGCGCGGTCTTGCGTTAATGCTTTAAAAATTCGGTCTTGCTTTGAGCGATTTGGAAATTTGAATTGCCATGTGGAGTTGATCGATTTAACTGTCCCGCTTGCTTCGAAATGTGAATTCGGGATATTAAGCACGAATATCGATTGGTAGTTATTGCGATGCTGTGTTTGAATTTTCAGCATGAGCCGGCCATATTTTGTGCGGTAGATTTTACGTTTCATTTAATCAGCCTTTCTCCATGAGCCTTTGGGCATAATTTCGGTAATATCTTCATTTGCCCATTTTTGAAATTTTTCTAATGGGATTTTGGGGTAATTTTGTCCGGGTTTGACTTCTAAGCTATCGTATTGAACAGTGATGCCGTCAAAATGAATAACTTGTCGATCGTTATAAAAATCTCCTTCAAAGGGTAAGCGGATGATTTTTGGGCGTTTGGCTGAATAGACTCGGCCTGTTTTAATCTCTAAATTATTTTGCATTTCACATGCTCCCTAAGTGAATGGTTTGTACTAATTCTTTGAGTGCGGCTTTGACTGCTTGCTGTGGTTCGCGGTGTCCGCCGGTTCTGGCTAGGTTTTCGCCGGATTCGTTGCGGATTTGGCAGCTGTAGTAGGTCGGATAGTTGGTTGTGGTGACAGCGTTTACGTCAATCCGCAACAGGTAGGTTTCTTGGGCTTGGGTAGTCATGCGGCGGCTCCTTTTGGGTTGTTGGCTTTTGCGGCTTGAGCGGCCAACCATGCGTCTATGTTGGATTCAAGCCATACTGTTACGTTGCAGGCGATTTTGAAGGGTTTGGGGAAAGTGGCGTCATAGCGGGTGTTGTCGGGGTTGCATTTTGCCCAGACAAAGGGAATGCTGACCCCCAGCTTTTCGGCGACTTGTTTGGCGCGTAGGGCGCGGTCGGTATATTTTTCTGAAGTCATGGCGGTTTCCTTTGGTTCTTGCTTCGATGTTGAGATAATACCCAAAGGGAAATTTAATTACAATACCCAAGGGTAAATAATAATATATTTAATTGATTATTTGGGATATTTATTTTACCTATAGGGAAAATATTATATAAACAAAGGCCGTCTGAATATTCAGACGGCCTTTGTTTTGCAGTAATGCAAGCGCTATTTTAAAATTTCAACACACAGGGCGGCACATAAAGCACCGCCCTATGTGTTGCCCTGATTTAGAAGGGGTTACGCCCCTCCCAAATAAAGTCTGATTCTACCATCCTAAAGGGTGGGGTTTCGACTGAAAAGGAAACACGATCAAGAATAAAACGTACATATGCCTAAGACGAATAAGGCTAGCAAATCAGACATTTTCTTGTTCCTTTTTTCTTAAAAAAAACTATATATCTAAAAAATCCAACGGCAACACTTTCCAGAATTTGCCGTGTACGGTTAATTGGTCGTATTCGGCCGGCAATATATCAAAATTGGATTTTGTATAGGCGGGATTGTCGGATGTGACGTGCAAAACGCCGCCTTTACCGCGTGCGAGCCTTTTGATGTAGGTATAGCCTTGGAAGGTAATCAGGTATATGCCGCTGTTGATGAATTCGGCGATGTCGGTTTTGATCAGGGTAATGGATCGGCGCGGTATGGTCGGCTCCATGCTGTCGCCGTCGGGCGGGCATAGGCTGACGTTTTTCAGATTGGCTGTGCCAAGCAGTTCTTGTAGGGCGCTATTGGGTAATTCTATCGACCGGAGGAGGTCGGGGAATTCGGGGTTAATGTGTCCTTGTCCGCAAGATGCGGCTACGTCGTATAGATTTAATGTTGTGCTGTCATTTTTTTGAGTGGTAATACTACCTATTGTTTGGCTGTCTTCTCCATCAAGCCATGCTTTGCTTACATTAAATGCTGTTGTAATTACATCAAGCATATCATCCCCAATCCGTTTTCTATGCGGATTGTCTTTTTCGTACAGCATTCGAGATACATAAGAAGCCGAGCGGTCTAGCTTATCGGCTAGTTCGCTTATTTTGCCGTCACATTTTTTATCTTTAAGTTCAAGCAGACGAAGTCTGCGGTATTCATATTTATCCATTTTTTTATTTTCCTTTCTTTATACCCTAGGGTAAATTCCCTACGGGTATTGATTTTATATTTACCTCTAGGTAAAATGGCGGAAATTTAAGAAGGGAGTTGTATGAAAGAAATTGATTTCAGCCCACTGCGTTTGTATTTAAAAGGTTTAAGCAAGGAAGAGAGAGTGAAATTCGCTTTCGATTGTGGAACTAGTCTTGGTTATATGCGTAAGCGGATGTCGTTAAGAAGGCCATTTGGTTTTTTAATTTCTAAGAAAGTTGCTCAAAAAGGTGTGATGACACCTCAGGAACTGCGACCTAATGATTTTGCAAATTATGTTTGGGATTAAAAATGAATGAAATTGTAATTGCCGATAAGACCATTCGCCTTTCAGATGGTTTGTATTGTCTGAATGATTTGCATAAGGCTTCAGGCGGTGAAAAACGATATGAGCCGAATCGGTGGCTTAGATTAGTACAAACATCTGAGCTAATTCGAGAGTTGGAGTTTGAACAATGTGAACCGCAGATTTGCGGTTCAATGAAAAATCAACCACTTAGTGAACCCCAGATATGGGGTTCAATGAAAAATCAACCACTTATTAAAACCATTAAAGGTTTTGGAAAAAATCAAGGTACTTTCGCCTGCCGTGAGTTGGTTTACAGCTATGCGATGTGGATTAGTCCGAAATTTCATCTACAGGTTGTCCGTGCTTTTGATGCGTTGGTATCGGGTCGGGCGGCTATATCGGCGGTTTGCCCGAACCAGCTGCCGTCTTCGGTGATTCCGTTTGAGTTGTCGGTGCCGCGTACTGCCGATGAGGCGCGCAAGCTGGCGGCTCAGTTGGCTTTGGAGCGCCGTTCGCTGGATTTCAAAATTGCGCGTGCCCAGCCTTGGTTAAGGTTTTGGGCTGATTTGGAAGCTGAGGGCGGCGGTGCCGGCTTGGCTTTGCATTAATTCTGTCGCCTTTGGTGACTGTGTCTTGAAATACCCCTGATTCCGATACGCCATGTCGGGATGTTTTTCCACCTGCCTTTTCCATTAGAGGGGGGGCAGGCTTTTTTTACGCCTAAATTTTGTATAAGGCCGTCTGAAATGAATAAATTAGACTTTAAATCTGTTGCTGATGCTGCTTTGAATGCGGTGGATAATTTGCTGGCGGAATGGTTGCCCGGCGGCAAGTATAAGGGGCATGAGTTTTTTGCGCTGAATCCGACACGTGCGGACCGTCATTTGGGTTCGTTTGCGGTGAATACGCATTCGGGTGCTTGGGCTGATTATGCGACTGATGATGCCGGCGGGGATCTGATCAGTCTCTATGCTTATTTGTTTACGCACGGTAATCAGGGAGATGCGCTTCGTGCTGTGGCCGAACGGTTGAATATCGGTGGCTTTGAGCCGGTGGAGCGTGTTCTTTGGGATGGTACGCCGAACTATGGTAAATCTGGTCGTGCGCGGGAAACGTGGACGCCGATTGTTCCGGTGGATGAGGCGAAATTGGGCTTTTTACGTGGTTCGTCGTCGTTTAAATTTCGGGCTAGGGATAAGAGGGTTGATCGGCAGGCGGTTTATCGTGATGAGCAGGGCCGTCCGTTAATGGTTATTCAGCGGTTTATCGGTGCTGACGGGCATAAGGAAGACCTGCCGTTTGCATGGTGTCAGAATGGTAAGGGTGAGCAGGAATGGCGGAATCGTCGTGTACTTGAGCCTTTGCCGTTGTATGGTTTGGATGATTTGGCACGCCGCCCGAATGCTCCTGTTTTGTTGGTCGAGGGGGAGAAATGTCGGGACGCGGCGGCAAATTGCCATGATTTGGCTGATTATGTTGCAGTGTCTTGGCATGGTGGTGCAAATGGTTGGAAAAAATCCAACTGGCAGCCACTTGCCGGCCGTAGGGTGGTGTGTTGGCCGGATTGTGATAGTCAGCGCCGAAAACGGTCAAAAAAAGATGTTGAGGAGGGTTTGAGCGAATGGGATATGCCGTATTTGGATTATTTGGAACAGCCGGGTATGGCAGCGATGTTGGGTATTGCGGCGGTATTGGTTGATTTGGGCTGTTCGGTCGAAATCGCGGATATTCCACGTCCTGGCGTTTGGCCAAGTGGTTACGATATTGCTGATGTGTTGGTGGATACTGAGCCGCTTACCAGTATTCGGGCGGTGATGTCCGCTTTGCGGACGTATCCTTTTGTGGATGATTCCGACCCGACAATCTTCCCGCGCCCTTCTGATAATATGAGTGGGTGCGATGCACCGCACCCACAAGACCAAGGGGGCGGCGCGGGGGCGGATGTTGATCATTCGTCTGTTGGTAGTCGTGAAGGTTTGGTTATGCAGGAATTGATGGATAATTTTGCTCAGGTTGGCTTGAAAGAGCGTGTTATCTCTTTGAAAACAGGGGAAATTTTTAGTTTTCGTCAGTTGGGCAAGATTTTCGGCAAAGAGGCGGTGCTTGGTTGGTCTTATAAGGCTAAACGGCAAAAGGTTGAGGAATTTGAGGCTGAAATCATCGGTAAGCGGTTGAAGTTGGAGGCGTTGGCCAAGATTGATGATATGTTTGCGGATATGATTAACCGCTATATTTATTTGGATGGGACAACTGATGCTTTTGATATTAAGTTGGATTCGGTTGTGTCATTGGCGGCGGTAAAGGCGGCGTGGCCGGAGCAGTTTGATGATTGGTCGAAATCTCCGGCGCGAATGGTATGCCCGATCTCAAATTATGTTTTTGAGCCTGATTTGCCGTGTGGAGTATCGTTTAATGATGATAATTTAGTCAATTATATCAATATGTTTCGTGGTTTGCCTGTGCCTGCGGTTTTTCCGGAGGTTGAGACGGCCAAGGATGTGTCGATTGCTGATTTGAAGGCGCGTTTCCCTGGGTGTAAGCATATCATTGGCTTGATTGAAAATTTATGTGCCGGCAATGGTAATAAGGCTGATGCATCTGTTGAGTGGGTTTTGAATTGGTTGGCTTGCCGTTTCCGCTGGCCTGAACGTAAGCCTGCAACGGCTTTGGTTTTCATCTCTGAAACTCAGGGGGTGGGTAAATCGACGTTTGGCGAGCGTGTTGTTAAGGGTTTGTTTGGTGATTATTTGCGCCAACTTGACCAAAATGCGCTGGAATCTCGCTTTAATGCGGTTTTGCTGTTTGCGTTGGTTACAATTTTTGAAGAGATCAGTCCGTCTGATGAGCGAATGAATATCATCGGGAAGCTTAAAAATATGATTACGAGTGATGTGATTATGGTGGAGCGCAAAGGGCGTGATGCTGAAAAACATTCGGATTATAATTCGTATATCATTTTTTCGAATGATGAGCGTTCGATACCGATTGAATCAAATGACCGTCGTTTTATGGTGTCGGGTTGTAGTCGGAAATTCACGGATGATATGTATGCTAATTTGGATGCAGAATTGAAAAATGGCGGTATTGAGGAATTTGCTGCGTTTTTATGTGCTTTGCCGTTGATGTACACCAATGATCAGGGGGAGCGTGTGCCGTTCAATCCGCATTCGAAGCCATTGATGACGCCTATTAAACGTCGGATGATTAATCTGAATAAGCCGGGTTGGGAGGCGTTTTTGGATGATTGGTATAATGGTGATATTGATGTGCCTTTTATTACTTGTGCGGCAGCGGATTTGTGGAAGGTTTATAAGAAATGGTGCTACGATACTAAGACTTTTAGTATGACCCAGAAGAATTTTTATTCAAATATGGCCAAGCGCTTACAAGATGTGAGAACTTGGGTTAGAATGAACGGATATGATAAGAAGCGGTTGCGTATCTTTGTGGTGCCCCATAATTGGTTGCGCCCGGAAATGCAGCAGCTCTTCCCACAGCCTAACACGGATAATACTGCCCGTGATTCGGAGGATGCTGTCAGTAAGATGGATTATTACGGCAATCAGGTGGCGGAATTTGGCCGCATTTTAGAAAAATTGTCGTTGTAATTTTGGTTTGTCCATATTTTTGATGGTTTGTCCATATTATGGGGTCTTATGAAAGCCTTATAAATCGTGGTTTGTCCAGTTTGTCCAGTTTGTCCATGGGTCAAAACCTTATACGCGCGTAATGATTTTTTTCATTACGCGCTTTTTTGTGTATACATGGTTTTTTATTTTTATTTTTTACTTCCACATACGGACTTACTTAAAAAGTATGGACAAACTGGACAAACCAATAAATATAAGGCTTTTGCTATGGACAACACCCTGGACAAGTATGGACAAACCAGATAAAAATTTTGAAAAATGTGGACAATCTAATTTTTGTTGGTTGTTGTTGCTTGGTTTGATATAATTTCATTCATATAAAACAAAGCTCTGCGTTAATTGATGGGGCTACAGGGTAACTGTATGGCGAGATTGATACAGGATTGAATGACAATTAATGGACTGTTGGAATATTGGGCAGATTGGTGTTTAGGCCGGTTTGATTCTTCAGGTCGGTGTTCGAGTAAATTAAATGCGTTGATGGCTTCTGGAGTGTCGTTGCCCGGCAGTTCAAACGCTTTTTCGCAAATTCCATATGGTATTGATGGTGATGCGGTTGCGATGACTGTTGATCGGTATGTGTCTAGGTTGTCGGCAGTGCCCGCGGCGGTGGTGCGGGTTGAGTTTTTAACGGTTGGTAATCAGTTGGAAAAAGCGGCTAATGTATCGCAGCAGTGTGGGGCGGTTGTCAGTCATCAAAACTACCGTGTAACATTGCACCGGACAATCAAGAAACTTGAGGCCAATCCTGAAATTGCATTTTTATTGAGAAAATTGTCTTGACGGGTTGTAACATTTGATGTTTAATTATGACAGACTGTGGTTTACGTGCGTAACGAGACCACAGTTTTTTATTGTCATTACCCGTATAGGCCGTCTGAACCGCCATTCAGACGGCCATTTCTTTTTGGAGATGTCATGCCGGCAATTCGTGTCGATGTCAGCAAAATGGTCGCACGCTTGGATGATGTCCAACGCCGACAAGTCCCGTTTGCCGCTAAAAATGCGGTGAACAAACTTGCTGCACAGGCAATCGGCAATCTGCAAGATGAAATGAGGGATTCGTTCTTCAACCCGAAGCCGTGGACGTTGAACAGTCTGTTTGTCAGACAGTATGCAACCAAGGAGGAATTGACCGCCGTGGTTGATTTCAAGGACGGTGCAAAGAATAGAAGCGCAGGCAAATATTTGACGGCACAAATTTATGGTGGAAGCCGTCGGGCGAAAGGTATTGAGGCGTTTCTAGTTGCGCGTGGATTGATGCCCGCGGGGTATCGGATTGTGCCGTCAGATGCGGTAAGGCTTGACCGTTTCGGCAATATCACGCTGGCTGCGTTTCGGGCAATGGTGCGCGGATTGAAAGATGGTACGCATTTCTCCCTGCTTAAACGACGCGGCAACCTGTCTCCGGGAATTTATAAACGACAAAAAAGAAAAGTAAAAGCCTTGGTTGTGTATGTGTCAGCGGCACAGTATGAAAAACGTCTCCGGTATTTTGAGGTTGCTGAACAAGCTGTCGTCAGTAATCAGCAGGCAGTCTTTGCCGAAGAACTCGAAAAAGCATTCGCCACAGCCCGATAAGGTACTTCCTGGACTTTCAGCCACGCGGGTAATTCGAGCCGCGATTTCTGTTAAGCGACAGGTTTGTATGGGTTGCTTGCTGGGTTAATGAGGAACTGACATGAAAGTGAATAAAAGACAGCTTGCCGATATTGTCGGTGTTACAGAACAGGCTTTGACCAACTGGCAGAAAGAAGGCTTGCCGGTAGCGGCCTATGCAGATAAAAACGGGCTTGCGAATGAATACGATACCGTTGCGGTTATCCGCTGGATGTTTCAGCGGGAGCTGGAACGGCTGAACAAGGAAAAGCCGCGCGACCGGCTGGACAGGGTGAAGGCTGAATTGGCTGAATTGGAGCGGGACGAAAAATTAGGACAGCTTGCACCAGCCGCGATGTTTGAGCGCGCATGGGGCGACCATGTTTTAGCGGCACGGACGGAATTTTTAACGATGCCCGAGCAGTTGGCGGCTGAACTGACGGCGACGTCGGGCGTGGAAATAGACCCTGATACCATTGCGGCGTACATCAACAGGGCGCTGGAAAAATTATCGAATTACGGAGCAGAAAACGATGGAGATGACCGCCGCAACCATGCAGGCGCGGATGGCTGAAACGGTGGCGCGGGTGTTGCGGCAGGCGTGCCGGAAATGGGCACCACCGCGCAAAATTAAAACCCGCGACTGGGCGAACAAGTACCGCTATCTTTCCAGCATAGAGGCCGCCCGACCGGGCAAATACGTTTTGGACGTAACGCCGTATCTGGCATGGGAAAACAGCCCGCTTGATGCGCTGGACGACCCGTCCGTGCAAGTGGTTGTTTGCCAAAAATCGGCGCAAGTGGCGTGGACTTCGGGTGTACTGGGTAACTTTTTGGGCAAATCCATCGATGCCGAACCCAGTCCGATACTGGTTCTGTTCCCCAAAGAGGGGGCGGCTAAAGAGTACATGGACGAAAAATTCGTTCCGATGGTCGAAGCGACGCCCGCCTTACGCGAGAAAGTCGATACCCGTATCCGTGCACAAGGGCAGCGGCAGTTGTTCAAGAAATTCCCCGGCGGTTTTCTGAAGCTGGTGGGCAGTAACAGCCCCGCCAGTGTGAAATCGTCGCCGGTGCCGATTGTGTGTGTGGAGGAGCCGGACGACTGTAACCTGAACCTGCGCGGTCAGGGCGACAGTATCAAGCTGGCAAAGGAGCGCACTAAAACCTACCGCCGACCGAAAATCGTATTAGGCGGCACGCCGACTATTGCGGGCGTCTCGACAATCGCCGCCGAAATGGAGTTGTCGGACAAGCGCGTCGGCATGGTGCCGTGCCACGAATGCGGCGAAGCCCATGTGTTGAGCTTCGATTACCTTTCTTGCGACGAAGACCCGAACGGCAACCATCCCGTTTTCGGCAAAAAGCTGCCGGAAACGGCGCATTACACCTGCCCGAACTGCGGCGCGGTGTGGAACGACATGCAGAAAAACCGTAATGTGCGTCGCGGTTGGTGGCAGGCGACCGCGCCTTTTCACGGCACGGCAGGTTTTTACCTGAACGAGCTATACAGCCCGTTCCCCGGCAGTGTGTTTTCCGAACTGATGAAAAAATGGTTGACCGCGCAATACGAAGCGGACAACGGCGATATATCGCCGATGATTGCCTTCGTCAATTCATCCATCGGAATCCCGTTCGAAATGACCAATGACGGCGTGAAGGAAGACGACCTGGCAGAACGCGGCGAAGACTACGACGAAAACACCGTTCCGCGCGGCGGTCTGATTCTGACTATGGGCGTGGACGTGCAACATGACCGGCTGGCCGTCATCATCCGCGCATGGGGGCGCGGCGAGGAAAGCTGGCTGGTTTGGTGGGGCGAAATCCACGGCAACACGGTGGACGTCAAATCCGACGTGTGGCGCAAACTGGCCGAGATGATTTTTCAGACGGCCTACAAACACGAAACCGGCGCGGGAATGAAGATTGCGGCGGTATCGATAGACAGTTCGGACGGCAATACCTCCGACGCGGTGTATCACTTTGTGCGCGGCTGCCGCGGCGTGAAATCGGTGAATGTGATGGCGGTCAAGGGCAGCACCAACCCCGATAAAGAGATTTTCAGTCGGGCGCGGGCGATTGACTTGAAGCACAAAAACACCAAGGCCGACAAATTCGGCGTGCAGGTGTACAGCGTCGGCGTATCGCGCGCAAAGGACTTGCTGATAGACGAGCACGCGCGCATCAATCTGGAAGGAAGCGGGGCAGGGCGGATGCACTTTTACAAAGATGTCCGCGCCGATTACTGCGGCCAGTTGTTGAGCGAAGTTAAAGTACCCAGCCGCATGAACAAGCACAAAAAGGTTTGGCAAAAAAAGGTTGGCGTACGAAACGAGGCACTGGACTGCGAAGTCTATGCCCTGCATGCCGCCCGCTCGGTCGGCACGCATACCATGTCGTCGGCAAAATGGGCGTTATACGAAAACGCGCTGTTGCAGTCGGAACTGTTTGCCGAGCCGAAACCCGTCGAACAGGTGCAGGAAAAAACGAAGGCGGACAGCGGCAGCGGTTTTGCGGCAACCAGACGCCGTAAGGGCGGTAACTTCGTTACCAATTATTGATTCAGGCCGTCTGAATAGATGGCTGTCCAGCCGGTTAAGCGTCAACCGGACGTCAGAAAACGCTTTTCTGCTACATTTCAGATTAGGGCTTGATACGACGTTGTCCGAAGTTAGAGGGTGCGGCCAAGGTTTGCGGCCGCCTTTTAAGTGCAAACCAAGAAAAAGGCCGTCTGAACAGCAGATTTCAGACGGCCTTTATACGGCTATAACCATGAACGAAAAAGAACAGGTTCTATCACACATTCGGACGCATCCGGGTTGCACATCGACCGGTGTTGCCAATGAGGTGTATGGAAAGCAGAAGTGGAGCGGCTGGATTCTTGCCCGCCGCGATATTGATACGCTGATTGAGGAAGGATTGGTGGAAGAGCGTTTTGAGCAAGGCGTCAGTAAATTTTATGCAAAAGAGGCCGTCTGAAAATGAACGGTAATGACTATGTGGTAGAACTTGAAGAAGCGCGAGAGATTCTGAACAACCTTCGGAAAGCCTACAAGGAACATGCGGCAGGCAGGGGCATGACCAAGCGGTACAAAATCAAAGACCGCGAAATGGAGTTTTCCAGCCTTGCCGATTTATTGAAGCAGATACGGTTCTGGCAGCGGGAAATTACGCGGCTGGAAGCGGCGGCGGGTATTTCCCCGCGCCGTTCAGGCCGTATCATCACGCGATTTTAGGATGAGCTATGGCAAAACAATCAAATGCCGCGCCGCAAAAGCGCGGTTTTTTTGCGCGGTTGTTCGGCAGGCGGGAAGCCGTCCCGAAAACAGCCCGCCGCAGCTTTGCCGGAGCACGTCCGGTCGGATCGCTGGCTTCATGGCAGCCGCAAAACTGGTCGGCGGATGCCTTGGCGCGGTCAGACCTTGACCGCCTGCGCGCCCGCGCCCGCAGCCTTGCGCGCGACAACGACTACATGCGCAAGTTTTTGAACATGGTCGAAAGCAACGTTATCGGGCGCGATGGTTTCGCCCTGCAAATGCGTGTTTTGCTGGATAACGCCGACAAGCCCGATAACTTGGCGAATAAGGCCATCGAAGCAGCGTTTTCCCGCTGGGCAAGGCGCGGCGTGTGCGACGTTACCGGCCAGATGTCTTTTACCGACCTGCAACGGCTGCTGATTCGCAGCGTGGCGCGGGACGGCGAAGTGCTGATTCGTCATATTTCAGGGTTTGACAATGATTACGGCTATGCGTTGCAGGTGCTGGATATTGACCGTTTGGATACGGGATACAACGTTCCGCAGCAAAATGGGCACAACGCCGTGCGCATGGGTGTTGAGTTAAACAGCTATTCCCGTCCTGTGGCGTACTGGTTGCGGACGGCACATCCGGGCGAATCATACGGACAGACGAATACGGGCAATTTACGCGAACGGGTGCCGGCAGAGCAAATCAGCCATATTTTCCTGCACGACCGCCCGGAGCAGCGGCGCGGCTTTCCGTGGGTGGCTTCGGCCATCATCGGCCTGCAAAACCTGTCGGGCTATCAGGAAGCGGCCATTATAGCTGCCCGTGTCGGTGCATCGAAAATGGGCTTTTTCAAACAGACGGAAGATGCCGACAACTTTATGCCGCCGATTGACGGGCAAGAGGTCGATAACGGGCGCGGCAGCATCGATTTAATCGATTCGGTCGAGCCGGGTACGTTCCACGAACTGCCGCAGGGTTACGACTTTACGCCGTTCGACCCGGATTACCCGCACGCCAATTACGACGCATTCGTTAAAGCCAGCCTGCGCGGTATCGCCAGCGGTTTGAACGTGGCTTATCACAGTTTGGCGAACGACCTTGAGGGCGTGAACTTTTCCAGTATCCGCAGCGGGACGCTGGAGGAACGCGACACATGGATGACGTTGCAAAACTGGTTTGCCGAAGCGTTCTTGTATGACGTATTCGACCGCTGGATTGAGGCGGCGTTGCTAATGGGCGCAATCAAGATGCCGTCCGGCAAATCGCTGCCTGCCGGCAAGCTGGACAAGTTTAAGGCCTGCAACTGGCAGGGGCGCCGCTGGTCGTGGGTTGACCCGCTGAAAGATATTAATGCGCATAAAGAAGCGGTGGCGTTGACGGTCAAATCCCGCCGCGATATTTGCGCGGAAATGGGTTTGGATTTTGAAGATGTTATTACCCAAATCGAACAGGAAAACCAGATGTTGGCAGGAAAAGGAATCATTGCCGACGTAAAACCGGCCGCATCGGCGGCAGAATCGGAATCGGAGGATAACCCGAATGAAGAAAATGAAGCCTGATAAGGCACAAATGCAGCAAATGAGCCGCTTTGCCGTATTTCAGCGCGAAAGCGTTGATGTTGAAAAACGGACGGTCGAAGTGGCGTTTTCCAGCGAGGAGCCGGTAGAACGCTGGTTCGGCGATGAAATATTAAGTCATGCGGCGGGTGCCGTTGACTTAAGCCGTCTGAATGATGGCGGCGCGGTGCTGTTCAACCACGACTGGGATGACCAAATCGGTGTCATCGAACGCGCTTGGGTGGATGCTGATAGACGCGGCCGTGCCTTAGTTCGCTTTGGCAACAGCGCGAAAGCGGCGGAAAAATTCCAAGACGTGCAAGACGGCATCCTGCGCCATATCAGTGTCGGTTACAGCATAGCCGATTTTGAAGAAGAGGTTTCAGACGGCAGCCGCACCTTTACTGCAACGCGGTGGCAGCCTTATGAAATCAGTTTTGTAACCGTTCCGGCAGACCCGACAGTAGGAGTCGGCAGGTCGGCGGAACCATTTATTGAAAACCCTGTAAACCCAACCCCTGAAAAAGGAAATCGAAACATGGATAAAAATCAAACGCCCACTACGGTGGAAACTCCCGCCGCCGCAATCCCTGCCACCGCAGCAATCGATACCAACAACACCGCCGAACGCGGTATGCAGAACGAACGCGCGCGCGTTTCCGAACTGCTGGCCATTGGCCGCAGTTACGCCGCCCACGGCGGTATCGAAGCAGCCGAAAAGGTTATTAAAGAGGGCGGTAGTGAAGCCCAATTACGCGCCGCCATCATGGCAAACATGCAGACGAAGCCGACCGTTACCGCCGGTGAAATCGGCATGACTGATAAAGAACAGCGTGAATTTTCCCTTCTCCGCGCCATGTCTGCCGCCGCAACCGGCAAATGGGACAAAGCGGGCTTGGAACGCGAAGTGTCGGAAGAATTGGAAAAACGACATGGTCGCGCAGCGGCAGGCTTCTTTGTGCCGACTGATTTGATTGCCCGCGCTTACAGCAAAGGCAATGCGGCAAACGGCGGCAACGTCATCGAAAACGACTTCCGCGAAGACTTGTTCATCGAACTGCTGCGCAACCGACTTGCCGTTGCCCAGTTGGGGGCGACCGTATTGGACGGCTTGGTCGGCGACATCACCATTCCGAAACATCTGACCGGCAACACCGTTCAATGGGTGGATGAAAACGGCAGCGCGTCCGAATCGAACGCCACTTTCGGACAAATGAGCCTGAAACCGAAAACCGTTACCGCCAATACCGAATTGAGCCGCAAATTCATTTTGCAATCTTCGCTGTCTGCCGAACAGTTCGCCCGCAGCGAATTGTTGAAAGCCATGATGCTGGGTATCGATTTGGCGGCCATCAATGGCAAAGGTACCGGCAACGAACCGACCGGCATCCTGAACACTGCCGGCATCGGCGCGGTGGAAATCGGTGCGAACGGCGGTGCGCCCGAATGGAAGCATATCGTCGCTTTGGAAAGTGCCATTGCCGCCGCCAATGCCGACATCGGCGATTTGGCCTACATCACCAATGCCCGCGTGCGCGGTCTGCTGAAAACCAAGCTGAAGGCCGACGGCGTGTCCGGCTACATCTGGCAGGACGGCGCAACGCCGTTGAACGGCTACCGTTGCGCGGTATCAAACCAGATTCCGTCCAACCTGATCAAAGGCACGGCGGCCAACAAATGCAGCCCGCTGATTTTTGGTAACTGGTCTGATCTGATGATTGCGCATTGGGGCGTTTTGGATGTGATTGTTGATCCGTACACCAAGTCTACTGCGGGCGCGGTACGCATCACCACGTTGCAAGACGTGGATATTGCCGTCCGCCATGTCGAATCCTTTGCAGCCATTAAAGACATCGTGGCTGCTTGATTGTTAAACCCAAGGTCGTCTGCATTTCAGATGACCTTATCGTATTTCCTTACATATGGCGACGCTTTATGTGTCGTCCTGTGTGTTGAAACATTGAGGTATTAAAAATGGCAAAAATCAAAATTATCCCGACTCGTAGTTTTTTCGATGGTGAACAGACGTTTGCCACAGGGAAAAAATATTCGGTGGACGAATCGGCGGCGGCTGTCTATATCCGCGAAGGTTGGGCGGCAGAAGCGCCTACCAAAGAGGCCGAATCCTCTGGTGCCAATGGCGGCGAAGCTAAAGATAGCGGTAACGCATCCGGTGAGGGCGGCGAAGCTGAAGATAGCGGTAACGCATCCGGTGAGGGCGGCGAGGACGGCAGTGTTTAACGAGCCGCTGAACGTGTTTACCAATCCTGCCGATTTCGGTGAAACCGTGATGATTGGCGGGAAGTCGGTAAATGCGATATTTGACCGTGAGGCAATGACGGATAGCGGGTTCGGTATTACTGTTGCAAATGCCGATCCGCAAATCATCATAACCGAAGATGACCTGCCTGAAGACGTGAAGTCGGTGGATGTTACCGTGCGCGGCAAACGTTATGCGGTGGCGGAAACCGATTTTGATGGTTGCGGAATGGTTGTTGTGCAATTGAGGGCGATACATGACAAACCGACTTACTGAAATCAGAAATGCAGCGGTAAATGTGCTGAAACAGAAGTTTCAGCGCGTGTATTCCGGTCGCGGATTCGCGCCGGCGCAATCGCAATTACCGTGTGTTGTGGTGTACGTTGACAGTCGCCGAACCGAACAGGAAACGTTTGATTTTCCGCCTACCTACCGGCATACGGTGCGGCTGGTTACGCTGGTTTGCGTGCAGGCTGCTGCCGGTGCGGACGAACTGGCGGAAGAGATGCTGTCCTTGATTGGGCAGTTGTTTGCCGAACATTCCGATTTGGGTGTTGGTGATTTGGAAAATCTGGTACCTGATTTGCTGAATATCGATTCTGACGAAAGCGGTGAAGCCGTTACCGTCTATTATCAGCAAGGATGGCAGGCAATTTATTTTGATACGGCAGTCTGATTTCAGATTGCCTTTAATTTGGAGTTAAAGTATGGCAGTGAAATTACCGAACGGTGCGACCGTTCACATTGCGACCGCTTTGGCGGCGGAGAAAAAAGCTACGGTGGCAACTAATGCTGCCGAATGCGTCCTGACGGTAGCAGGACACGGGTTTGCCAACGGCGATTTGGTTTTGTTTAAAAGCGGCTGGGGAAAGTTGAATGAACGCGTTTTCCAGATTGGCGATGTCAAAACCGATACATTCAAGCTGATCGGCATTGATACTTCCAATGCAGATGAGTTTCCGGCAGGCAGCGGTATTGGTGCTGTTCAGAAAATTACCGATTGGGTGCAGGTTTCGCAAATTGTAGAATTTTCGACCAGTGGCGGCGAGCAGCAATATGTAGATTTTGGTTTCCTGGAGGACGATTTTGACCAGCAAATCCCATCCACGAAATCAGCTATGTCAATGTCGATTAAGATCGCTGACGATACTTCGTTGCCCGGCTACAAGGCGGCTGCAAAATGCAGCGATAAAGGCGGCAAGTGGCCTTTGAAAGTGGTTTTGAAAGGTGGTGGGCTGATTTGCTATAACGGTTATCCCAGCATGAATAAAACCCCCGAATTGGTTCGTAACCAAGTAATGGCGGTAACGTTGTCCTACGCCATTTCCGGCGAAGTAAACCGTTATTGATTTTATCGACATATAAAGGTTGTCCGAGTTACTCGGGCAACCTTATTTATTTGGAGTATTGAAATGGCAAAACTCACTTTGAAGCCTGATGCAACTTTCCGACATATCGTGAAAATCCCTGTTCCCGGTGCAGAACCTGCGGACGTCGAATTTGAATTTAAGGCGCGCGGCCGCAAGGCGATGAAAGAATTTACCGAAAAGCATAAAGACGGCTGGACGGCAGATACCGTCTTGGATTGTGTTCAAGGCTGGGATTTGGAAGAAACATTCAACCGGCAGAATGTCGAAATCCTGCTGGATAGCTATCCGATGGCGGTGTTTGCCGTCGTCAACGGCTATGTTGAGGAAGTCTTCAATGCCCGCGAGGGAAACTGATTGCCGCCGCGCGTGCGCTTTATGAGAAGCAGCCTGATGCGGCGGAATTGAATGTATTCGGATTTTCGGCGGACGATTTTTCAGAAGAGGAGACCACTTTTGGCGTATGGCCGTGCAACTGGCGGGCGGTACAACTGTTTATTGCAGTATCGACGCAGTGGCGTATCGGAATGTCGGGTGCGACGGGGTTGGATTATTCCGCCGTCGCAGCGGTTATGGAATGCGGCAATATCAAGCCGAAGAAACGGAAAGCTCTATTGGAGAAAGTCCGCATGATGGAGCTTGAAGTGTTGTCAATGTGGGCAGGCGAACATGAATAACGAAACCAAGATTTATATTACCGCCGAAACGGGCGGTGTCGTCAGCGGCGTAGAAAAGGCAAAACAATCCATCAAGTCTTTGGGGGATGTGGCGTCTTCCCAGGGGCGGCGTATTTCTGACGGATTGGTACATAGTGGCGACGGCGCAGAGAAATCATCGACGGTAGTGTCGGCGGCATCGAAGCGGACGGAACGGTCTTTGGCTTCTCTGGAGAATGCCATCCGCCGCGATATAGCCGTTAAGATTGCAGGCGGTAAGGCAAACCGAGAGTATTACGAAGAGATCGCACGCCAGCGCGGTATCGATATTGCACGGCTTAATCCGCTACTGTCCCAATTGGACAGACATAATACGCAGACCAATCGCGCTACGCAGTCTGTCAAGCAGTTCAATAACGCCTTACGGCAAACCCCGGCACAAATTACCGACATCGTTACCCAGCTTGCAGGCGGGCAAAGCCCGTTTCTGATCATGATGCAACAGGGTGGGCAGTTGCGTGATATGTATGGCGGCTTCGGTGGTATGCTTAAGGGGCTGGCCACGGTCATTTCGCCTATGCGCCTTGCTGTTGCAGGGTTGGGCGGCGGCGTTGCGGCATTGGGTTATGCGATGTATCAGGGCGCAGAGGAATCGCAACGGTTTTCTGCGGCTGTTATTCTTGCCGGCGGCAGCGCGGGCGCATCGGCCGGTAAGCTGTTGTCGGTTGCTGATTCTGTCGGTCGGACAACGGGTAGCTGGTCTGATGCGCGTGAGGCGATTTTGCTGTTTGTGCAGTCGGGCGCGGTAGCCTCTGAGAATTATGGCCGTTTCGCAGAATCCGTGGTCTTGCAGTCAAGGGCGACTGGCAAGAGCGTGGAGGATTTGGCGAAAGTTTACGAAGAAATCGCAGACGATCCGTTGAAGGCCGTCGTCAAGTTTTCGCGCGTTTACCAAACGCTGAACGCCGATGTGTATGAGCAGGCGCGGGCTTTGATTGAACAGGGCAGACAGCAGGAAGCTGTGGCTTTGGTTCAGGGCAAGTTTGCGGACGAATCTCAGCAGATGTCTGAGCGCGTTTTGGAGAATCTGGGCGCGATTGAGCGCGGCTGGAATGCGGTCAAGAAGGCGGCGTCGGAAGCTTGGGAGAGTATGAAGTCAATCGGGCGTGATGAAACGCTTGAAGAGCAGCTTAAAGTTGCTGAGGACTGGCTTGGTCGTCTGGATGGCGCGAAAAATGATCCAAATCAGAAATGGCTTTATGAAAATCAGAAGAAGAAGGTTGATGATTTACGAGCCGAAATACAAGATCGAGATGCTAAGACTGCTCGAGATGCCCAACAAAGTAAGGATAGAGAAGCGGGGGCAAAGGCTGTTGAGAAGTTTTCTCTTTTGTCCAAACAGGTTATGAGCCGCGAAGAGCGTTTCCATAAAAAACGGGTTGAGTTGCAGAACGAACTCAATGCGTTGCGTAAAGTTGGTGATGCGGCGTCGATTGCTAGTGCGCAAAAGACGTTTAATGAGTGGGAAAGGCAGGAGAAGGCGGCAATTGCGGCGGAGAAAGCGCGCGAGGCGAAAAAAGCGGGTCGGTCGGCTGTTAATAAAAACCTGTTTCCGACCACTTCGGCAGGATTGAGGTTGAAGCCCGGTGCTGAGGACGGTGGTCGTGCGTTTGGCGGTACTTATGCTGCGATGCACGCAATGCAGCAGTTTTTGGGTAATAAACTTGTCCGTTTCGGGGCGGTAAACGATAAATACCATATTGGGAAGAACAGCTTTCACAATAAGGGTTTGGCGTTTGACATGACGCCGAATCTGTCGCTGAAGTCTGAGGACAAGGCGAAGGTTGCCCGCCAGATTAGGCAGTATTTTGAATCTTTGGGCTTCAAAGACGGCAAAGACTTTAATGTGAAATTTGAAGTCGGCGGTCAGGTCAATAAGAACGGCACGAAAGCGACGGCTGACCATTGGCATTTTAACTGGCGGTCTCAAGAGGCGGCGGCACGTTTTGCCGGCGGTGTTGGCGGCCAAGCTAAGGCGATGGCGCGTTCAGGGTTGTTTGCTGAGGCGCGTGAGCGTAAGCCTGAGCTGACCGGCTATCAGAAATGGGAGGAGGATTTTAACCGTCGGGCGGCGGAGGCGGGAGCGAAGCGGGTGCTGGAAATTTTAAACGGCAACCGCGCAATCGGCGAACAGTTGAAGTTGTTGTCCGACCCGACTTTCGGCAAATGGACGCTGAAGCAGCAGGCCGATGCCCGCGAGCTGGCGGAGAAGGCCGACGCGCAGGATAGTTTGACGGCCGCCTCCAAAAAATATTCCGACATAGTGAAGCAAATGACCGACGATTCGAAAGACAAGTTGGATGACAGGCTGTTTGAAATTTCGCTTATCGGCAAAACCCGTGAAGAAATCGAGAAACTGACGCTGGCGAGACTGTGGGACAGACAGATAGCGAAAGCCCGTGAAGAAGGTGCGCCGTTGGAAAGTATCGATTTATTGGAGCGCGGCAAGGCGGAAGGGATGAGCAATCTTTCTCAAATGCAGAAGGCGCGTGCGGACAGCGACAATGATTGGCGCGGCGGTATCGAGTCCGGCTTGAAAAGCTACATCGATTCATTCGGAACAATGAGGCAGGAGATGGAAAATGCCACCGTACAAACCTTCGACAAAATGGGGGATGCGCTGGCAGACTTTGTTGCCACAGGCAAACTTGATTTTCGAAGCTTGACCGTTTCCATTTTGCAGGATTTGTCAAAAATGCTGATTAAAATGGCGATTGCCAATGCAATGAAGTCGGCGTTGGGTTATGCCGACGGCGGTATTGTCGGCGGTGGGAGTGCGCAGTCCGCCGCGTTGTTTTCCGGCGGCGGTTATACGGGCTACGGCGGGAAGTATGAGCCTGCCGGCATTGTCCACAAGGGCGAAGTCGTATTTTCCCAGCGGGACGTACGTAATCACGGCGGCGTTGCGGCTGTCGAGCGTTTGCGCCTGAAGGGTTATGCCGGTGGCGGAACGGTTGGGATTGCGCCGCATTTGCTCCGGAATGGGCAGGTGCAGAATGCAGGCGGCGCGGTCATCAATGTAACCGTGAATATGCAGGGCGGCGGCGAAGACGCGCGCCAAGAGGCGGAAGAGGGCGTGAAAGCCGGCATGGCGGCGGCGATGAAACAGATTGCCGCTGCGGAAATTGCCAACGGTTTGCGGCCGCGCGGCTTGATTTATCAGTTTGTGAGAGGGTAAAAAGATGGGTAAACCGAAAGGGTATGCGGTGTATCTGGACGGCCGCCATTGTGGCTTTGCGCTGTTCGAGTGGCATTAGCCGGTAACGTTCGGCCGTCTGAACTTGGTTTCAGACGGCTTTTTTATTGGGGGTTTTGCCGATGGCGAAAAGATTTGTCTGGGCGGTCAACCGCGAGGGCGCGGCGGAAAAAACGGCGTTTGATGTGCGCGCGGTGCAGTTCGGCGGCGGCTACGAGCAGCGGCAGCCGAAGTTTTTGAAAGGGCGGCGGCGCACGTGGGAGGTGTCGAAAACCGATTACCGCGAAGTGATTGAGGAAATCCGTGCGTTTTTGGACGGCACGCGCGGCGTGGAGGCGTTTGAGTTTCAGCCGCTGAAGAACGAGCCGCCGCTGCTGGTGAAAGCGGCGGAATACCGCTGCGAGCCGCTGGGCGGTCGCGTGTGGCGGTTTTCGGCAACGTTTGAAGAGGTGTGGGCATGAGTGGGCGCAATCTTTCGGGCGCGATGCTGCAGGCTTTGACGGCGGCGGCGCAGGATGTGTTGGTCGAGTTGTGGGAAGTGGATTTGCGGCCGTTCGGCGGCGACATTAATCGCTTCTGCACTCAGGTCAACGAAAAAAACGGCGCGGTGGTGTGGCAGGGGCACGAGTATCAGGCCTATCCCGTAAAGGCGGAGGGCTTCGAGAGCCGCGCAACGGGTACGGGCAACCGCCCGACGCTGACGCTGGCCAATGCTTTCGGGCTGGTTACGGGGCTGTCGGTGCAGTACGGCGGCTTAACAGGCGCGGCGGTAACGCGGCGGCTGACTTATGGGCGCTTTCTGGACGCGGCCAATTTTGTGCAGGGCAACCCAAATGCCGACCCGACCCAAGAAATCGTGATGTTTTTCACGCTGGAGCGCATCAGTTCGCTGTCGGCCAAGCAGGCGGTGTTAGAGCTGGCCGCACCCTCGGAAGGCGACGGGGCGGTGGTGCCGAGCCGTTTAATGCTGGCCGGCGTGTGCCCGTGGAAATACCGCGGCGAAGAGTGCGGCTACACGGGGCGTGCGGTGGCCGATCGGTTTGATTTGCCGACTTCCGACCCGAAAAAGGACGAGTGCAGCCGCAGCCTGACGGGCTGCAAGGCGCGGTTCGGTGCGGACGCGGTGTTGCCCTTCGGCGGCGTGCCCTCAGCGAGCAAGGTGTGATATGGATATTGCAAACGATTTGGCGGCGGCCATCACGCGGCATGCGGAAAAATCGCCCGATGCGGAAATCTGCGGTTTGGTAGTGAAACGGTTTTCAGACGGTAAAACGGTGTACCGCCCGTGTGCAAACGCGGCGCACAGGCCGTCTGAAGAATTTGAGATTGCCGCCGATGACTGGCTGGCGGCGGAAGAATCCGGCGGGATTCTGGCGGTAGTGCATTCGCACTTGGACGACGCGCCGCCGTTTTTGTCGGGCGCAGACCGGCAGTTTCAGACGGCCACGGGTCTGCCCTGGCTGCTGTTTGCCCGTGGGCGTTTAAAAACATTCCGCTGCTGCGCGCATCTGCGCGGCCGCGAGTTTGCCTACGGCACGGCCGATTGTGCGGCTTTGGTGCGCGACGCGCTGATGCTGGGCGGTTTGGATTTGCCCGATCAGGCGCGCGGCTCGATGGACGGCGACCGCGAAAGCGGCGCGCTGCCGCGTTATCTGGCGGCCAACGGCTTTGAACGGGTGTCGGAGCTTCAGGCCGGCGACGTGCTGCTGTTTGATGCAGATGGCCTGCCTTCGCATTTGGGGCTGTATTTGGGCGGCGGCGAAATGCTGCACCATGCGGTGGGGCAGTTGAGCCGGCGCGAGCCTTATTCGCGCTTTCGTCAGGGCTACACGCATTCGGTGTGGCGGCACAAAGACTGGCAACCCGAGATGATGACGGGCATCAACAACGATTTGATTTGGGCGGTGGAACGGTGATTACGGTAAGGCTTTACGGCAGTTTGGCCGCTTTCGGGCGGCGTTTCGATATGCAGGCGGCGACGGCGGCGGAGGCATTGCGCGCGCTGATGCTGCAGCTGCCCGGTTTGAAAAAACAAATTGCGGCAGGGGTGTTTCAGGTGCGGTTTCGCGGCCGCGATTTGGCGGAAACCGACATCGAAGGCAGCCTGACGCAGACAGCAGACGGCGTGCTGCACATCGTGCCGCGCGTGGCCGGTGCCGGCAAAAAGGGCGGCATTATCCAGACGGTGGTCGGGGCGGTGCTGATTGTGGTAGGAGCGATGACAAGCTGGTCGGGCGGCACGATTCTGATTCAGGCCGGTATCGGTCTGGTTATCGGCGGCGTGGCGCAGATGCTCACGAAAACGCCGAAAATGGAAACGGGCAAAGGGGCGGAGCAGAGCCGCAACTCGTCGTTTTCCAATCTCGACAATACGGCCGCGCAGGGCAGCCCTGTGCCGCTGGCCTACGGCCGTGTGTATGCCGGCAGCAAAGTGGCCTCGAAAGGCGTGGAGACGCGCCGCAGCGGCAATGTCATCGAGCAGATGGCTAAGGCGGTGGGCGCGGATCAGAGCGGCAATAACGTGTCGTCAGATCTGACGGCCGGCATGCGCAAAACGTTCCGGCGCGGCACGGCGGCACTTGCACCCAACGGGCAACGCTATAACACCGATTTTGACAACGATTCGGTGCGCGCGCGCAATTACACGGCTGTTTATGCCAAGGCTTAGGCCGTCTGATTTCAGACGGCCTTTTTTACGGGGGTTGATATATGGGCGGAAAATCGGGCGGCGGCCAGAGCGCGCCGTATGAAGCACCGAATACGCTGTCTTCGGCGCAGCTTTTGCGTGTGGTGGATTTGATTTGCGAGGGGCCGATACGCGGCTTTGCCAACGGGCAGGACGCGCCGTTCAAGTCGGTGTATCTCAACGACACGCCGATTCAGAACAGCGACGGCTCTTACAATTTCAGCGGCGTGGCCGGCTTTTTCCAGCGCGGTTTGCCCGATCAGGCTTATGTGCCGGGCTTTGATGTGTCGGAGCGCACGGTGGCGGTGTCGGTGCAGGTGAAAAAGACTGCGCCGGCGGTGCGCACGGTGTCCGATCCTCTGGTGGGCGGCCTGCGCGTTACGCTGGGCATCGAGCGCAACGCGCGCACGGAGGACAACGGCGATGTGCGGCCGTCGCACACGGTGATGCGTATCGAGCTGCGCGGCGCGTCGGATACGGTGTGGCGGCAGGTGGAATTTACCGAAAAGGCCAGCGGCGTGTACTACGAAGATGTGGTGTTCGACCGCGTTCCAACTGCGCCGTTTAATATCCGCGTTACGCGCGAAACGGTCGACAGTACGTCTGACCGCGTGTCAGACAAGACGTATTTTGCTTCGTATGTGGAGGTAATCGACGCGCGCTTGAGCTATCCGTACACGGCCTTTGCCGCGCTGGGCATCGATTCGGAGCAGTTCGGTGGCAGCGAGCCGCGCCGCAATTATCTGATTTTGGGGCGCGAAATCAGCGTGCCATCGAACTACAACCCCGAAACGCGCACTTATACGGGCGTGTGGGACGGCAGCTTTAAAACAGCGTGGACGAACAATCCGGCGTGGATTTTGTACGACGTGCTGACGCAGCCGCGCTTTTCGACCATCGCGCGCCGGCTCAAGCCCGAGCTGATCGACAAGTGGATGCTGTATCAGATTGCCAAATACTGCGACGAGTTGGTGCCCGACGGCTTCGGCGGCCAAGAGCCGCGTTTTGTCTGCAATGCCTATATTGCCGATATGCGGCAGGCCGACGAGCTGATTGAGACGCTGTGCAGCGTGTTTTGTGCGCTGCCCGTTTGGAACGGCTCGGCGTTTTCGGCGGCGGCCGATACCGATGCCGACCCGGCCGCGCTCTATAACAACAGCAACGTGGTTGACGGCGAATTTTCCTACAGCGGCGCAGCATTTAAGGCCATACACACGGCGGTGCACGTGCAGTATATGGACAAGGATGACAGCTACCGCCTGAAAACCGAATATGTGGCCGACCACGCGGCCATCGAGCGTTACGGCTTGAACATCAAGCAGGTAACGGCGTTCGGCTGCGATTCGCGCGGCCAGGCGGTGCGCTTCGGCGCGTGGGTGCTGCAAACCGAACTGCGCCAGACAGACACAGTGTCGTTTGCCGTCGGCCGCGAAGGGCTGCGCCATCTGCCCTACGACATTATCCAGGTGATGGACAACGATTACGCCGGCGCAGAGCTTTCAGGCCGTCTGAAAGCGGTGTCGGGCGATACGGTTACGCTCGACAGGGAGGTTGATACCAAACCGGGCGCAATTCTGCGCTGGGAAGCGGACGGCAAGGTCAAATCGGCTAAGGTGGCGCGCATACTGAAAAAAGACACGCTGGTTTTGGACGCTGCACCCGATGCGGCTGCCGACGGCGTGTGGGTGCTGGCCGACCGCGTGAAACCGCGCCTGTATCGAGCGGTGGAAATCCGCGAAAACGCCGAAGAGGGCACTTATCAAATCACCGCGCTGCTGCACGACCCGGCCAAATACGCGGCGGTGGATAAGTGGGCGAGTTTCGAGCGCGAAACGCACACGCTCTACGGCGACAAGCCCGTGCTGCTCAATCCAGAACTGGACGCAGGCGGCGGCGCGGTGGGTTTGTCGTGGGGCGCGCTGGCAACGGCAGGCTCGGTACTGGGCTACGACATCAAGATTTACAAAGACGGCCGTCTTTTCCGCCATATCCCCGAGGCGCAAACGGCGGCGTTGCAGCTGGAAAACCTGCCGCAGGGCGATTACCGCGCCGAGATCCGCGCCAAAAACGCCAAGGGCGCGGTGTCGGAGCCTGTGATCAAGGCGTGGAGCCTCAATTACAACATCGACGCGCTCACCACCGAGCCGCGCCTGCTGGGTATCAATCTGTCGTGGTCGCTGCCGCAGACGGTGGCAGCTGATGTGCATACCGAAATCTGGTACGGCACAACCGACAACCGCGAAGCGGCAACCAGACTGGCTGCGCTGCCGTATCCGCAAAACAGCTACGCGCTCACAGGAGTGGGCATTCACGAGCAGTTTTATTTCTGGGTGCGGATTGTGGACGCGGCAGGCAACACGGGCGAGTTTACGCCGTCCGTATTGGGTAGACCCGACACTGATCCGACGCGCGTTTCGGCCATGCTGCAGGGCGCGATTACCGCCGATTCGCTCGACCGCAGCGTGCTGGATTTGTTCGGCACGACGGCAACCGAAGCGGCAACCGCTGCCACGAAGGGGCTGAAAACCGAAGTGGCGGCCGCGAAATCGACCGCCGACACGGCCAAGCTCGGAGTGCAGAGCGTCGACGACCGCATGAAAGGTATGTACGGCATCAAACTCACGCGCATGGTCGACGGTAAGGAAGCGGTGGCAGGCTGGGTGTCGGGCATCGACGGCAAAACCGGCAGCAGCAATTTCACGGTGGCCGTCGACAAGTTTCAGGTGCTTGCCCCCAACGGCGGCGAGCCGAAACAGGTGTTTTCGGTAGCGAACGGCAAAACATTTATCAACGGTGATTTGATTGCGGACGGGGCGATACTCGGCCGACATATCGCGGCGCACCAGACGCTGACCGCGCCGGTGATTAACGGTGGCCGTCTGAACATCGGTAAATTTTCGGTCAATCCCGACGGCTCGTTTTCGGCGGTTCCGACCTCGCAGAATCTGGCCGGTGTCAGCATTTCCGACCGCCAGATTGTGATACGCGATGAGCGCGGCAATGTGCGCGCGGTGGTCGGCTATCTGAAAGGGTTTTGATGTACGGGATTTTGTGTTTTGACAAGGACGGCCGCCAAACCGACCTGAATCTGGATTCGGCTCTGATTACTGAGGGCGTGTTGATTTTGGGCAATGCTGATGTCGGCATGATTACCATCGATATGCTTTATCCGCTGCGTGAGCAGTTTCGCGGCTGTTTTCTGCTGCCGGTGGCGCACAGTTTTGCCAACAACTGGATGACGGAACACGCCACGCCCGTGTTTTGGAAAAACGGCCGCCTGTGCTGGCAGATAACCTACCACTCGGAAGATTTGTGGCGCGGCATCGACTGGTCGGGCGGTGCTTTTATGGGGAGACAGTTTGTTTATGGCTACTTCAACTGACTACGGTATGGCTGTTTACAACGGTAGCGGTGTGGATGTGTTGGGCGCAGGCCGCTTCACGCCGAAATACATCGGCCGTCTGAAACTGCGGCTGGGAAATGTGCGTGCGCCGAACGAAATGATAGCGGCTCTGAAAGTAGTGGCCGAGGACGGTAGGGAGCTGGATTGGGCGGACGGTACGCGCAATATTCCGCTGCGCGATTTGCGTGTGTTCGACCCGAGCCGCACGTTTCGGCCGTCGGGCACGTCTCGGGGTCGGCCGATACGCGACGATGTACACGAGCAGTATTCGGATTACCCGAGCTTCCGCTATCTGTTTTCGCTTTACGGCGGTTCGCCCGACGGCCGCAGCCGCTCCCTACCTTTGCTGCCAGCGGTGATACACGGTTGGGGCGGTGGCTTTGACCGTGAAAAATACGATATGGCCTGCCTGCTCTGCCGCTCGATGATTTCGGGTCAGGATTTGGCAGCGGCAGGCTACGCGGCCGACCCTGCCAAAAAACCTGCCCGATACACCGCAGCAGATACCGTTAATACCCAAGGCCAGATGACGGGCTTACCTGTAGCGGTAACGTTCCGCAGCAGGGCGTTGGGCGGCGGTGCGGCAGATGGATTCGGGCAAGTGTCTTATTCGCCTTCGGTGCTGCAGGTGGAGATGACCCAAAATACCGAAATCGAGCTGTATTTTTACGACTTGGCCGGTGTGCCGTATCAGTATCTGGCCAGATGCTCCACGGTGATTCGAGACGATGATTTCGGCTTGGTATCGCTGGATTACGAGCCGGACACGTTTAAGTATTTCCAGCCTACCCGTGTTTCGCGCAGATACGGCGTGCCGGAAAAAGACAACCTGATGGAGATGGGCTTTATCAGCCGCGCCGAATGGTTTTTTGCGCCAAACAGCAAAGGCGGCGGCGTGAACCTGCGGCAGCTTTCAGACGCCATCAAACGCGGTCAGGACGAATCGGCGCGGCAGCGTTTGAGCCGTTTTCTGCACGGCAGGGGCGACAAACCGCTGATGTACGAAAAATACAACAGCGGTCAGAAGCCTCTGCGGCTGCTGACCAATGTTGCCGCACCGCTGACGGGCAAGCAGGTTACGGCACGCGCCGCTCCGTCTTATGGTCGGATTGAGGCAAAAATCTACACCGTACAGGCAGGGCATGAATACGCACGGGTGGCCAGTTCGGCGCAGCACGCCTGTGCGTTGCCCGAAGCAGGCGGCAACAGCGGTTCGTGGTTGGGGCAGACGGCAGGGGTGCAGCGGTACAGCCTGTTTGAGCCGTCTTTGCGGACTGTGCCTGATTTAATGCCTACGCCGGCAGACATTAAAAACTATCTCGGCCGTAACCGTTTTAACGGTGCGCCGTGGAATCCGACTGTGAAGTTTCGTGCTTCGGAGATGTATCAGGCTCTGGGTTTCGGCGATTATTTCAGGCCGTCTGCACCGCAACAGTCTGTCAATGACCCTGTGCTGGGCAATCCGGACACGCTTTACCGCATCAACAAATGGGTGTACGACAAAACGGTGGGCATTCAGACGGTGTGGAATCGCCTGTTTAAGAAAGACCCTGTGGTCGGAATTTTGCCCAATACCAACTATGACCCGCGTGAAGCGGCCAATATGCAGAAAGCGTTGGGAGAGTATCAGCACAACTGGCAGATACAAGAAGCGGAGCGTGAATTTGCCATCGGCAAAACCACAGAAGAACTGCAAAACGACGCAATCGTCAGCGCGGCACTCGGCCGCCAGGCCTCGTATCTCGAGCTGATACACGAGCGGCTCGACGACACGCTGACAGGTAAGGCGGACGTATTTCCGTTTTTCCTGATGCCTGCTTACCGGCACTCCGACGACAAGATGGAGGTGCTGATGTGGGTAAACCCGAATACCGGCCGAGCCGATTCAGGCGTGCCCGAATATGTGCCGCAAAACTGGATTTTGTGTGAGAAACCTGAATGAAGAAAGGGAAAAAATGGCAGCAGACAAACTGGCAATCGGCTTGGAGCAGCAGATTATCGATGAAGAGACCGGCGTGCCTACCGCGTTTCACGTGGTCGGACAGCAGTTTTTCGACTACGGCCGCAAATACTACACGGCCACGCTGTACAGCTATTACAACCGCCGCCTGTGGGAGCAGGGTAAAGCCTACATCGGCACGGGCGTGCAGGTGGTTTTGACCGGAGAGCCGCCGCGCGGCAGCGATGTGCAGACTTGGATTCTGGAGACGGCGGCCGCCCAAGTGCCCGAGGGTGCAGCCGATGCCTACGGTAATCCGCAGGCTGGCTCGGTGTTTGCCGGTGCGAAAGTCGTTTACCTGTAAGCCGCCTGTTTGCAGGAAAAAGCCCTGAAACCGAAATTTCAGGGCTTTTGCTTTAAGTGTCAAAACTCAGGCCGATTGTAGCAGAAACTGCTTCAGACGGCCTTTATTTCAGAAAGGACGGGAAATGATGGAATGCATCCCCCAGAAAGAAGACCTGCGCTTTGTGCGCGGTGGCCGAGGTAACGGCCGAGTATTTCGTGCAGACCAACTAAACCGCCAATCAGACGGCTTGTGATTCAGGCCGTCTGAACTTTTACGGAGATTCCGAAAAATGGAAGCGTTAAAAAAAATTTGGAACAAGCCGTGGAAGGCAACCAGTCTGCCGTACCGTTTGCGCAACTGGCTGCTGGAAACGGCCACGCGCGTGATTGAGTTTGTTTCGGGCATGGCGATGCTCGGCTATGCGGCGGTGTTTGCCAAAAACGGCGAAAAGCTCGTAACGACTGAACTGTATTACAAGTTCGCAGCCGTGCCTTTGTGGGCGGCGGTGTCGGTGTTTGCGGTTTTGGGGCTGGCGCAACTGTCCTTGATGCCGCTGAAAACGCCGCGCAGTAATGTGTTGAGCGGATTCGCGCTGGTGGTATCGGCCAGCGTGTGGCTACTGACCTTTGCGGCGTTTGAAGCCTCGCCCGTGCCGGCCAATACGGGGGTGGTGTTTCCGGCCATCATGGCGTTTTTGTGCGCCATCAGCGGCAGCCGCCTGATTGACCTCAACAAGATTAAGTAAGGAGCGGCTCATGATTTTTGATTTCCTGCCCGTCGGAATCGCGGCTGCGATGGCGGGCGGGGTTATCGGCGCGGTGTATGCCTCGATGCAAGACGGCGACACTATCGGCCGCACGGTGTCGGAGGCGTTGATTGCGCTGGTTGCGGCGGCGGCGGTGGCGGAGCATTTTCTGCCGCCCGAGAAGGCGTGGCTGTGCTGCGCAGCCGGTATCGGTGCAGGCCTGATTACTGGTTATGTGCTCGATTCGGTGCGTGCGCTCGCGCCTAAGGTTTTGCGCAGCTACTTGGGCGGTTTGGCGGAAAAAGTAACAGGCGTGAAAGACGGAGGAGGGTCTTCGGATGGAAAAGATTAATTTCGAGTGGTATCGCGGCGATGACGAATCGGAAACCTTGGTTTTCGAGTCGGAGGGCGAACCTGTGGACTTCACGGGCTGCTCGTTCGCTATGGACATTGTGCCGGAGATGGGTGGCAGCAAGCGCATACGCTTAAACCTTTCAGACGGCATAACGGTCAACGGAAACCGCGTGCAAATCACGGTGTCTCACGACAAGACGGAGGGCGTAGCGTGGCAGTCTGCTGCCTACGACCTTCAGATGACAGACGGCACGGGGCGCGTGAAAACGCTGTGTTTCGGGCGCGTCCGCCTGATACACGACATCACGCGTGAAGTGTAGGGGGGAGGCATGAAAACGGAACGCGTGGAACTTGATGTATCCGTAACGCAGAAACCTGCAATCACGGTACGGCTTGAGCCTCACGCCAAGCCTGAAATAACGGCACGACTTGAGTCTTGTGCCAAGCCTTTTGTGCCGCCTGATGGGGAAGTCAAAACTCCGTCTCTGGCGGATTTGATTTTTAGCTACAAACTAGGAGCAACCTAATGAGTACAAATATCAACCAACTTTTAACCGGCTTCGCCCAATTCATAGGCGAGCAGGTCAAAGCATTAAAAAACACCTTGACCGCCAATATCGGCACTGCCAAGACGGAAGCGATTGAAGCGGCTTCTACTGCTGCCGATGCCAAAATCAGCACCGCCAAAACCGAGATTCAGACGGCATACGAAGCCGCCATCGCCGCCATGAAGACCGAGCTGTTGGGCGGTGCGTCAGCAGAGCTGGATACGTTTAAAGAATTGGCGGATGAACTGAATCGTCTGAAACAAAGCGGCAGCAGCACCCCAGATGCGCTGTTGCAAAAAATCACGGAGGCGAAGCAGACCGCCGATGATATTAAAACCGCCCTCGAAGCTATCACGCTGGACGACTTGAAAAACAGCTACACGGCCGCTCTGGCTTAATCAAGGGGAAGCCACGCGCTTCCCCTTTTTAAGGGGTAATACATGAGTATAAAAAATGTATTGGAGGGCTTTTCCGGCTTCCTTGCCACCGAAATCGCGGCGGCAGGCGTATTGAAGGGCGACGGCAGACCTGACCTGAAGCCTGAGATGGACGGCAAGCCTAAAGGCACGCTCTATAAAGACAACCAAATCACCGACGGCGCGGTGCTTTGGTTAAAAACTGGCAACGGCAATAGTTGGAAGGTTATTACCGGCGACACGGGCTGGCTGACCTTGAAGAAAACCGCATCTTTGATGCCCAATTCGTTCGTAAAAATTCGCCGCCTCGGAGACACCGTTTACTATTACTTTGGTGGCGGTTCATGGGGCTGGTTCGGAATCGTCAGACGCGGCGGCCCAGGCTACGACGTTAAGATTTCATTTGGCACAAAAGGCTGCCACATCATCACACCTGGCGGCATTCCTGAAGGCTTCCGCTCCGCCGCTTCATTGTTAGGCACTATTTACAAAGACAACGCGTCGGTTTACGGAGCAATTTATTTGGGCGGCATTAGCGATTTAAACTTAATTGCGCTGAGGTTTGTAAACGACATACCGACAGACAGGGACACGACCGACATCCGCATGTCTCCCCTCAACTACCCAACCGACCAAGCATGGCCGCGTTTGGAAGTATTAAGAAGTCAGGGCTTTATTGCTTAAGGAGTTTTGAATGGACGAGAAGCAAACATTACCAGACAGCCGCCCGCCCACGCCTTACCACATATGGGACGGCTGCGAATGGCTGCTGCCGGAAGAGGTGCGCGAAACCGCCCGTTATTGGGCGGCGGCGGAAAAGTGGGAAGAAATCAAGCAGAAACGACACGACAACCTGCGAGGCGGCGTGTACGTCGAGTCTGTCGGCAAATGGTTTCACAGCACCGACGAAGCGCGGCAACAGTACACCTTCATGCGGACGCTGTCAGCCCTGCCGCCCGATTTGATGTGGAAGACGATGAACGGAGACTTTGTCAATCTGACACGCCAGCTGTTGGACGAGTTGAGCTTGAAGCTCATCACCGACGAACAGAAAGACTTCGCCAACGCCGAACGGCACAAAAGGCTTTTGGAGCAGTCGCAAGAACCGTGGAACTACGACTACTCCGACGGTTGGCTGGAAATTTATCAGGAGGAAGCATGACACAAAAAACTCTGTATCTAGCCCTGTACAAGGGCAATCGTGAGGGCTGGGGCATCGCCTCGATTAAAGCCCGTTTCGGGGATTGGATAACACGCAAAATCACGCGCGGTATCTATTCCCACTGCGAAATCGCCTATCCGCTGCCCAGCGGTGGCTACGCCTGCTATTCGTCCTCGATACGCGATGGCGGCGTACGCATGAAAGTGATGCCTTTGCCGTCTGAAAAGTGGGATTTGATACCGCTTGAGACCGTACCTGCTTCCCATCTTGAGGAAGTATGGCGGTCGGCGCGTGGCAAACGCTACGACTGGACGGGCGCAATCGGCACGGTTTTAAAAATCCGTCAAAGTGAAAACAAATGGTTTTGCTCCGAGTTTTGCGCGGCGGTCATGGGCATAGACGACGGCTGGCGGTTTTCCCCGAACGACTTGGCGGCGTTGGCGAAATCGGGGGCGTTTTAGTCAGGCGTGGTCAAGAAAACGGCTGACAAATTTATCGATAGTAAAGACTAGCAAAGGCCGTCTGAATATTCAGACGGCCTTTTTATTTCGAAAGGTAGAATATGACACAAGTAACACAAAATTTTAGTTTGCGTGAATTAACGCGTAGCGAAACCGCCCGCCGTATGGGTGTTGAAAATATTCCGACTGAAAAGGAAATGCAGAATATCCGCAAGACAGCTGAGCAGTTGGAAAAAATTCGTGAATACGTTGGCCGTGGCATCATTGTTACAAGCTGTTTTCGCAGCGAGCGTGTGAATAAGTTGGTTGGTGGTAGCCCAACATCGGCACATCGTTTCGGTTCGGCAGCTGATTGTGACGCTATCGGCATGACTTCTTTTGCTTTTGCGAAAAAGCTGATTGAAATGCGCGATGTTGGAAAGCTGGTATTTGACCAGTTGATCTTGGAATTTCCGGAGCGTGGGGATGGTGCATGGGTGCACATCGGTTTCCGACACAATGGCGCCCAACGTAATCAGGTTATGACTTCCGTTAAACGCGGTGGGAAAACCGTTTATTTACAGGGATTAGTGCCATGATTCTGTGGATACTTAAAAACAGAATCATCACGGCCCTAATTGTGTTGGTGGTGGTTTTGGTGTGTTGGCTTGGCTTTGTTTATGGTGTCGCCATTCCTGATGCTGAAAAGCGTGGTGCAGCAGTCGCTACGGCAAAAATCAGCCAAGATTTTGCTGTTGCCCAAGGCCGGCATGTTGCTGAAACATTGGAAAAAGAACGGGCGCGCACCGCTGAATTTGCTGCGATGCAAGCCAAAATAGAAAAGGAGAGAATCCATGCGAAAACTGTTATTAATAGCCTTCGCAGCGAGCTTGACCGCGTGCAGCAGTACGCCCGAAATCAAGGTGGCCGCCGAAACCTGCCCACAACCGATAGCACCGCCGGCGCATCTGATGAATCAGTTGCCAAAGGCTGGGCATTATTCGGAAAATGCACGGCTGAATATGCTGGAATGGCAGAAGTAGCAGACCAGCAAAGAAATGATCTGGCTGAATGGCAGGCTTATGGCCGTATTGTTTCTGGTGAATGAAAAAGCCCCCTTGCGGGGGCTTGCTCTATAAAAGCTTACTGTATGGAAAGAGTAGGTTAAGAGAAGCTGATATTTAGATTTTTGCCGAGCTTTTCAGCGGCTTTTTCCAAAAAATCAATTTTTGTATTGTGACGCAAATTCAGTAGGCGGTCAATTTGCGGCATGTGTACGTCTAATCTTCTTGCCATTTCGGCTTTCTTTACATTTTGTTGTACCATTTCATTAAGTAGCAGGATTTTAGCTGTTTCTAATGCCGGTAAAACGACAACATGCTCACCATCATTTTCTGATGGCAGAGGGACTGCTTTCCTGTCTTCAAAATATCCTTCTAATGCGCAAATCAGGCCATCAATTGCTTCGATTTTTGCTGTATCTTCGTCTTCTCCGACTGCGACAGCTTCCGGAATATCTGGGAATGTTACTAATAAAGTACCATTATCGTCTGGCGTTAGAGTATAGGGGTAAGCTAACATATGCACCTTTCATTTAGTAATCCAGTATAGTTATTAGGTAGCAAGCTCCTCCGAGCTTGCTCCTTTTTATTTCTTATTTATTTAAGATCTAAGTCTTTTTTGATTTTTTGAACCAATCCCGTACCAATTTCTTTACTACCGTGGTTTGGGAAAACTGATGTTTTATTACCAAGTTTTATTAATTGATGGCTTCTGCGTTTTAGCGTGGTAAACTCTACACCTTGAGATCGTAGCCATTTCCTGAATTCGCTGTATTTCATCATTCACCTCCTTTCCATACAGTAAGGTCACAATACAACAAAAATGTTGTGATTGCAATACTAAATACAACATTTTTGTTGTATTTAGTATTGCTCAAGATTATTTTAATTTGTGGGTATATATGGGGGTATATAAATTAGTAAAAAATAAAAATGTATTTATATACATATATTTATTATTGAAAGGATAATCATGATGGAAAATGGTTTTTAACAGATAAATAGTCAAAGGCCGTCTGAAAGTTTCAGACGGCCTTCAATATTAAATATAAACCGAAAATCAGAGAAAATATGAATATCAAACAATTAATCCAAGCCCTGCCAAAAGCCGAGCTGCACGTCCATATTGAAGGGACGTTCGAGCCGGAGCTGATGTTTGAAATTGCCAAGCGCAACCACATAGCGATTCCTTATGAAAATGTCGATGCGGTACGGCAGGCTTATGATTTTCACAATTTGCAGTCGTTTTTGGATATTTATTATGCCGGTGCCGGCGTATTGCTGCATGAGGCGGATTTTTATGATTTGACCCGCGCGTATCTTAAGCGTTGCCATGAAGACAATGTCGTGCATACGGAAATATTTTTCGATCCGCAAACCCATACTGAGCGTGGCGTGGCGTTTGAAACCGTAATTAACGGCATTATCCGCGCCTGTCGTGAAGCCGGGCAGCAATGGGGCATAAGTACGCGTTTGATTATGTGTTTCCTGCGTCATTTGTCGGAAGAAAGCGCATTTGAAACCTTAAATCAGGCTTTGCCTTATAAAGAACACATCATCGGCGTAGGCTTGGATTCGAGCGAGCTGGGGCATCCGCCGTCCAAGTTCGAGCGCGTGTTTGCACAGGCGCGGGCGGAGGGTTTGTTGACGGTGGCGCATGCCGGAGAAGAGGGCCCGCCGGAATATGTCTACGAGTCTTTGGACTTGCTGCATGTTCGCCGTATTGATCATGGCGTACGGGCGGAAGAAGATGAGGCGTTGATGGCGCGTTTGATTGCAGAGCAAATGCCGTTGACCGTTTGCCCGTTGAGCAATTTGAAATTAAAAGTGTTCCCTG
>ERZ773050.162-NODE-162-length-41632-cov-5.487433_pt1 | contig 41632 bp, 38 predicted proteins | sample MGYA00580632_ERZ773050 | MGnify/ENA primary metagenome ERZ773050 (study PRJEB29015, sample SAMEA2738123) | human oral metagenome | biome: human oral; feature: human-associated habitat; material: saliva | place: China | collected 2166 ... | reverse complement strand
CACAAGAAGAGAAGATACCCGTATATAGTAGCGGAATATACGCAGCTAAGATAGAAGTGATTGTAGGTCTTTCAATCACAATCATAGGAATCACTGTCGCAAATCCACCAATTAATAATTGCCCACAAGATAATCTGACAGGATCAACGCGGGTACTAAAATGACCAATGATGATAATATGTATCGCAAATAAAAATGCAGCTAAAATCAAGAACATTTCTCCAATCCCGAGCGCAAGATTACCTGCCATGCTTAAGAGGTATAATCCAAATAAAGCCATTGCAATCCCAATCCAAACTTTCAATGGAATCTTTTTACCAAATAAAAGTGTAATAATTGGTACAAACAGTACATATAAGGTTGTTAGAAAACCAGCCTTCGCAACTGGCACCGTCAACATCGCAATCTGTTGTACGATACTACCAATGGATAAGGCAAGACCACATAACACAGAGCCTAACAATAGTTTCTGTTTTTCTTCCTTCGTCCTAGGATGAATGACATGCGTACGTTTCTTGTCTAAGATTGGGATAATTGCTAGAAGCGAGAAACCTGCAATCAGAAAGCGTATTGTTGAGAATGTCCAAGGACCTATATAGTTCATTCCTACATTCTGTGCCACAAACGCACAACCCCAAATAATCGATGCTAATATCAGTAATAAATTACTTCTTGAAAAGAAATTCCTCATAGTTTACCTCGATGAAAACGAATTACTTGCGCAGATTCAATAAACTGAAGATCATTTAATTTCATTTCTAAAAGATCTCTAAAATACTCTTTCGCAAATATGGTTTCTTGTAATGACTCACCCAGCATCTCATAGCCAGATCCTCTTTGAAGGAAGTCACTTGTAGTTACACGATAACACTTTTCTTCATCAAGTGGAATTCCATCTATCTCAATTGTATGTAAATCACAATTTACTTGTACGTTAAAACTCACCGCGATTGTCCCTAGTTCTATTCCACGGAAACCAGACCAGCGATTTGAAGTCATATGGATATATTCATCTTTTTGTGAGGAAAATATCGCATCTTTAATCTGTTTCCCAGACCATACAACAGTTGTTAGATTTAATGGAGATGGGGATACTTCCAATAGATTCAACTTCGTAATCTCCTTTGAAATTCCTTTCGAAAGAATACCGTGATTGATCAAAGCTAAATCTGAAGGATACATCTTCCACATCATATCCGCAAGTACATTCATTGCCATGCATTCATGTTCCATTGAAAATTCAAGATCTTGTGGTAAGACGTAAAGAACTTTGCGCAGCTCTGTAGTGGCTATTTCAGTTTGTTGTGCTATCACGGATTCAATTGTGGAATCCTTCTCTTTCTTAACAACAATATTTTCCCCACAAGCAGACACAACATGAAACTGGTCATCTACTTCCAAAGTTAATTTACCCAGATACTTTGCCCAACAACCACTGTGGTGAATCCATGTTCCATTGATATATTCTGGAGCATCCATCTCTGTATGAGAATGTCCACCAATAATACAATCTAAACCATCTATTTCCTCTGCAATTAAACGGTCTTTCTTAATACCACCATGGGATAACAGAATAGAGATATCAAAGTTTGTCTTTTCTCTTTCGAGAATATCTTGAATGAAACCAATCGGTTCAAATAGTTTAATACCACACATATCTGTAAATGCAGTGCTTTCAGGATTTTCTCCCCAGTATGGTGAAATGCCAATCACTAATACTCGCAATTCATTACGACTCAAAATGATATAAGGTAATACTCCAGGAATGTTTTCCTTGTTTAAACCAAAAAGATTTGCGGATAGTAATGGAAAATTTTGATTTGCCATTTCTTCTAAATACTCAATACCCGCAAAGAATTCGTTATTTCCGATTGCCATTGCATCATAGCCAGCTGCCTTTAAAAGTTCTATACCACCTACACCATGCGTTCCATTAATCATTACCGACTTCTGGTCGCAAAAATCTCCTGCATCTAGCAGGAAATCTTTTTCTTTATTCATATGTGTTCGGAGATGATGAACAATCGCAGAGAAATCTTCAAACTGACTATGTACATCATTGGTATGCCAAATTGTTATTTTTTTCATCTTACGCTCCTGTATATGCGTGATCGAACGTAATCACTGTATAAATCTTTGTTGGGTACGATTTAAAATGACGATCAATTTCTGCTTTGATTTGTTCATCCTCTAAGTGAAAGCCGTATGGAATCACCAAATCAAAAACTAAATTGGTATGTTCATCACCTAATACAGTTCGAAAATCATGTACTGTAATATTTTTATCTATCTGTGCAAGAAAACGTTTTAAGTCTTCAAAATATGCATTTGTAATAGGATTATCATAATCAATTGGATCCATATGTAAAGTCATCATCACATGCAGTTTTTCACTGACTTCACGTTCTGCTTGGTCAATAATGTCATGAATCTTTACGAAGTTCATCTTCGCATCTACTTCCGCATGTGCACTACCAATCTTAACGCCAGGTCCGTAATCATGAATCATTAAATCATGTAGACCACGAATTTCTTTGTGTTCTAAAATAGTTTCACGAATTTCTTTTACCAACTCTTTATCTGCTGGTTTTCCAATGAGACGGTCAATGATTTCTTTGATCAATTCATATCCTGATTTTAATATGAAACATGCAATCATAAGTGTCGCTACACCATCAAATGGGAATGTTGTTTTGAGTTGGCTTAACAACATCGCCATAATTGTAATTAACGTTGACCATGCATCATTACGGGCATCTTGTGCTGTCGCAATCATCGCAAGATTATCAATTCTCTTTCCGATTGTACGATTTACATAACTAATCCAAAGTTTAACACCGATTGATAAGACCAATATCACCATTAGTATAGGTCTAAAAATAATACTGTTTGGCTCTATAATCTGGTGAATACCCTGTTTGATTAGTTCAAAGCTAACACTAAAGATAACAACCGCAATGACAAAACTCACCACATATTCCACACGACCGTGTCCAAATGGATGTTCCTTATCAGCCGGCTTACTTGCGATACGATATCCTAGCACTGTCACAAGGCAAGTCATCAGATCAGATAGATTATTAAAACCATCTGACATTATGGATACAGAATTCGTCATAAAACCAATTGTCAGTTTTACAATAAATAACAATAAATTTGCGATAATCCCAATGATACTTGTTAGTTTTCCATACGCAAAGCGTACAGATTCATTCTGAATATCATCCGCATTTTTAATAAATTTTTTAATCAGATAGTTTATCATAGGCACTTTCCTTAGTACCTATTTTAACGTAACGGAGCCTTCTTATCCAACGTATTTGCATATTCTTTTGAAAATAACACTACAATTCCATAGGAAGCTAATATTGGCATAAATATGATTGCGATAAATACCATAGTATGGCCAAACTGTAATGAACTAATTGGAAGAATGAATGACACCCCAATAAATACAAACATTAAAGATAAAATATGTCCCAATAACTCTGAAACAGTACGAAAATGATACTTCACCCAATTTACCGCAAAGAGTGCAGAAGCGTACGCAGATAGTTCTAACATTGGTAAGTTTACTTGTAAACCAACCATACGAATCATTCCAATTAGTACGATTCCCACTACCACCACTTGCATGAGACTATTCTTTACTTTTTCATATCCGATAAACTCACAAGTTAAGAATGCGGATATGATACTACAAGCAAGTGCTGGTAGTGTATAACCATTGATTGCGTATGCAATTGCTAGAAATAATACAGAACGATTTACGAAATATAGTTGTTTATTTGTCATATTTATCACCTTCTCTACATGGATTATCTTAGCAGTTAGGTATATAATTGATGTGCATATAAATGCACATCAATTAAGAATATGAATAATACAAACTCACTCCCATTACAAATACTGGAGATACTACGTCAGTATCCAGATCAAGAACATCTAATCTCAATGCCTGAGTTGCAGGTAATCTTAGAAGCAGATGGCTTCCCTTCCAATCGTCGTACTGTATATCGTGCAATTGAGACACTGCGAGAATATAACTATGATATTCGATATGAATTTCATAAGTTTTATTCTGGCTATTATCTTGTACCATATTTCAATGAAGCAGAACATTTTATTCTTTCCGATTATCTTAACCAACAAACAACATTATCAAATCAAGAAATTAGTACAATACAAACAAAGCTTCAACATCTTGCAAGTCCTTACCATAGTCTAAAACGTACACAACGTACACATGCAAGCAATCAAGAGATTTTATCCAACATCAAATTCATTTTACATGCTATCAAGCATTCCTATCAGATTTCTTTCTACTACTTTGACTATACAATTTCAAAGGAAAAGAAATATCGTAAAAATAAAAAACGTTATATATTAACGCCATATGCAGTTACTTCCTATGAAGGAAAATACTATTGTGTACTATATAGTGAGAAGTACCAATCCTTTACGAACTATCGTATTGATAAGATGGAGACAGTACGTCTTATTGATCAACCAGTAGAGACTATCGCATTCAACTTAGAAGAACATTTACAAACATCCATGAAGATGTACGCAGGTAAAGCCGAAACGATTACCATCAAATGCACAACGGACATGGCAAGTATCATCTTAGATGAGTTTGGTAATCAAATAATCATCTCCGAAGTAAATGATGACTATTTTACCCTAAGCCTAAAAACAGCAATTACACCAACTCTACTCAGTTGGCTACTATTATTCTATGATCGTGTAACAGTTATCCAACCAGCTAAGCTGAAAGAAAAATTACTAACAATCGCAAACAAAGTGATTGATACCTATTAGAAAGGAATCATATGAACGAGAAGATAAAAGAACTTCAAGACATCATTGATCATTCAAATCATATTGTCTTCTTTACTGGTGCTGGAGTATCTACTGCAAGTGGAATCCCTGATTTCCGTAGTATTGATGGCCTCTACAATCAAAAGTATCAATTTCCACCAGAAGAAATCTTAAGTCATCATTTCTTCCTACAACAAACAAAAGAATTCTTCCGCTTCTATCGCGATAAGATGTTATATCCTAATGTAGAACCTTCCTATGTGCATACCTATATCGCCTCTTTAGAGAAGCGCCAGAAAAAGGTTACCGTCATCACCCAAAATATTGATGGTCTACATCAACTTGCTGGTTCAACAAATGTATTAGAACTACATGGTAGTGTTTTACGTAATACATGCATGCAATGTCATACAAAATATTCATTAGATGATATTTTAACAATGGATACTGTACCACTTTGTCCAAAGTGTAATGGTATCATCAAACCAGATGTAGTCTTGTATGAAGAGGGATTAGATGAAACAATCTTGAATCAATCCTTACATGCATTGCAAACTGCAGATACCTGTATTGTATTAGGCACATCTCTTGTTGTATATCCTGCTGCAGGACTACTACGTTACTTTGGTGGTAAAACACTCATCCTAATCAATCGTGATCAAACAAGTTATGATTCTACAGCTGATTTAACAATCCATGATGACTTCATCAATATCTTTCCAAACTTAAAATAATAGCTTAATCAACTTCACTCAGTGTCGTTTATTAAGCTTTTCTTTTTACATGGTGATATGAATACCCTTTTCTTTCAGGTTTTCTATACATTCAAGTAAATATTCATGATTATGTTCTTTATAAATTGGAGTATTAACCGTCACTTCTTCAAGGTTAGTATACTTTTTTGCTACCTTTCCTCGATAATTCTTATCCCTCCATTCGACTGAAACTTGATACCCTCTTTTTTCCATTTCATCCATGACTAAAGAATGATAACGATATAAGCAATACGGGGAGTACAAAAACACATAATCTACCGTTCTATGTTTCTTTTGCCATCCATTACCTCTTAACGCACAACATTCTCTATGTTGTCCAAGAAGTTGGTTTTTAGGTAATTGAGTAATCATTTGTTCATGCCACAGTCTCATCATATTCTCCTGTTAATAAAGTAGATTCTTGTAAATATTGATTTGGATATTTCTTTAATAAAGCTTTGATATATTCAATCACGGCTTCTTGATCTGATTGTTCTGTCATATATTTATCTAGTATGCTAAATAAGCCCTGTTTTTCAGCGTCAGTTGCATCTTTCTTGAAATATCCCCATACATGAAGAATCGCATTATTAACATCTTTCTTACTCTCTTCTACATTTCTTAGATTTAAGATTTTTTCTTTTATCAATAGAATATCAACTTCTTTTTCTTTCAAATACTCTCTAATTTCTAAGTATACTTTATGTGATTTGCTTAACACATAATATTTATTTTTAGCCCACAGTACTTCACATTCTTTTCTCATCTTTGTGTGATTCACACTAGTACCTTCTTTCATCGTTTTATATGTTTTAACAATGTAGTATCTTGCATATGATACAATTTAACAACCTACAAATATATAGTGTCATTTCATCCAGTTCATAAAGTAAAAAAGGTTATTTTTACAATAGCCCAATACCTGTTACAAATATTTCAATACCAATGAAGATAAGAATGATACCACCTAAGATAGATGACTTATTTGCAAAAGCCATACCAAACTTCTTTCCTAATACTACACCTGCATAACAGATAATAAATGTTACAACTGCGATGATTACTGAAGTAATCAAAGCGGAGGATAAAGTATAATCTGCGATAGTAAATCCAACGGATAAAGCATCAATCGAAGTCGCGATACCTTGAATCATAAGCTTACGAGTACTAGCTTCATATTCAGCTTCATCCTCTTCCTCTTCTTCAAGACCATCCTTGATCATTCCACCACCGATATAGAGTAGTAAGATCAAGGCAATCCATGGCACAGCATCCATAAAGATTGTAAAAGCAGAAGAAACCGTATGTACCGCAAACCATCCAATCATTGGCATTAAAAATTGAAAACACGCAAAAACAATGGCAATCTGAATCATTCTAGATATTGCCATTTTCTTTTCGTTCATTCCATTCGCCATTGATACAGAGAACGCATCCATCGCAAGACCAACACCCAATAAAGCGGCTTGTATTAATAGTTTTATCATATCCATTCACTCCTATTGAATATGGTAAGGAACATGTTAATAAAAAAAGACCATGTATTACCAAAAAGGTAATCATGAGTCTCGCTAATTAAAACAAGCCAGGTTTTTACCAGTATGTTGACTTGCTGCACGGGCATGTGCCAGCTACTCCCTCAAATTACATCTATATTTTCGCCGAATAAGTTTCTGTTAGTCAAGGCTTACTTCTACTTTCAAAGCCTTTTCGATCCATACACTAACACTACCATCACAACAAGAGAATTCTCCAAAACCATCATTATCAATCGTTACAGTCTCTGTAACATGACCTAATATATCTCTAAACTCTTTCCCTACATGATTGGTACCGATATACATTCTCTTAGAACCACCACATCGATTACTTAGCACAACAGCCAAACCACTTCCAGTAAATTCATCACTGCCACTTCTTGTCCAACCAATTACATCTGGTTGATCGAAATAGTCATGTTGTTCACCATAAGCATAAAGTTCTCTAATCTTCATTAATGTAGGAAGCTCAGCTACCGCAGGAACATTCTTAGCAGGAATTCCGTATAAATCCCCATAGAATACACATGGCAACCCATCAATACGCAATAAAATTAACGCATACGCTAATGGCTTAAACCATGATAAGACAAAGGATTCTAATGATTGTCCAGGTTCTGTGTCATGATTATCCACAAAGGTTACCGCATGCCATGGATCATTTTCTACAAGTGTTCCTTGAAACAACTGACGCATATCAAAGTTCCCATTTGTATCGGATGCATTTAATAACTGATAGTGTAATGGCACATCAAATAAAGACATACAATCCGACGCATCCGCAAGATACTCCTGTAGCTTACCAAGATCACCATTCCAATACTCACCTACCGCAAAGAAATTTTCTCCTTTATATGCACGCATGTCAGATAACCAATTCTTAAAGAATTGGTTATCAATATGTTTTACCGCATCTAATCGCATACCATTAATACCGGTAGTATCTAAATACCATTTACCCCAGCGATTAAATTCTTGTAGTACTTCTTGATTTTTAAAATCAATATCACAACCCATTAAGTAGTCAAAGTTACCATGTTCACTATCTACATTTGGATCCCAGTTCTTTCCTTCAATAAGATAGATTGCGCTTTGTTTCTTCTTTTCATCCCAATCCGTGCCATCAAAATGGCTTGCATTCCATGTAAAGGTTGAATATTTCCCTTTACGATTTGGAAAGGTAAATTTCGTCCATGCGGTAATCTGATAATCACCACCAATTTCTTCATTGCGGTTATTTGAATCGGTTTTAATGACATCTATTGTCTCTTCTGCATCACCACCCATTTTCTGGTTAAGAACGATATCCGCAAGAACTGATATATTCTCTTTTTGTAATGCACTAATCGCATCTAGATATTCTTGTTTTGTACCATATTTTGTAGGAATTGTTCCCTTTTGATCAAACTCTCCAAGATCGTATAAATCATAGACACCATATCCTACATCATGTACTCCACCCGCACCTTTATATGCTGGTGGTAACCACACCAATGTCACTCCCAGATTAGAAAAAGAAGGTGCCAGCACCTTCAATTTATTCCAATGTTGACTATCATCTGGAAGATACCATTCAAACGCTTGTAATAGTGTATCATTTTTCTCCATAGTCACCTCTTATTCAAGAGTTAGCTTCGCTACCTCTTTTTCAAAATATTCCTTTGTGTCTTCAATTGATAAATCTAACACAACAGAAAGTTCTTCATATAGGTATTTCTCAGCAATCTGTAAATATTCATCATCGATAGAAGCTAACTTCTTATGTTGTTCAAGACGCTCTTGATTGCGTCCATACGAAGTCTTGATGATACGTACTAATTCACTAATATCATTTCCTTTTAACAGTGAAGCATACTGACTCTTCATATTTGCAGGTTTACTTTCAAGAGTCTCTAAATCAGGTGTATCAATAATCAACTGATCAATCTCCTCTTTTGTAATCAAATCACGTAAGTGACCTGCTTTATTAGACACTGGAACCTGAATAGAAACAGATCCAGAAGTAGGAAAATACGGTTCAAGAATATAACATTGTTCCCCCGTAAAGTCACTGCGTTTCTTTCCTGTAATGCGACATACATCTCTTCGATAAACAACGATATCTTTTACTTTATACAAAGAAATCACCTACTTTCACCATCTCTATTTTACCACAACATCCATCTTTTTTCTAATGTACCAAAAGCCTGCAAAAGAAAAGAAGTTGCCTACCGCAACTTCTCTATCTTTATGATTAACGTGTTCCCTTATCGTAAGGAATACCTTCTGCCTTAGGTGCTCTAGATTTTCCACTAGAGAAGCCTAACACAATCAATACGACGAGATAAGGAATAATATTATAGAAATACATTGGTAATGGTAAACTCTTTGTAAGTGGAATTTGGTTATACACTACACTTAAACACTTTAAGAATCCAAACATCAGCGAACCAAACGCTACACCAAGTGGTGACCAGTTACCGAAAATCATGATTGCCATAGCTAAAAATCCCATGCCTGCTACTGCACCAGAAGCTGTACCATTGGCAACTGTCGCAATATATAAGTAACCACCAAATCCACCTAGCGCACCAGAGATTGTTGTACCAAGATAGCGCATTTTATAGACATTGATACCTACAGAGTCAGCTGCTTGTGGATGTTCACCACATGCACGCAAACGTAAACCTGTCTTTGTCTTGTATAAGAAGATAGATAAGATAATAAATAATGCGATTGCAATAAAGGTTGAAATATAAGCCTTATCAAATAGTACCGCAAAGATACCAGTCGCTTCTTTATTTTGGATAACATAGCCAAAGTCATGACGTTGTCCAAGGGAGTCGACAGCTGTACCCATCTCTAACTGGTCTTTACTTGTAAATACCTTGATAAAGAAGAGCGCAACAGCTGGTGCAAGAAGATTTAATGCTGTACCCGCAATTGTTTGGTCTGCCTTAAACTTAATCGCAGATACAGAAAGTAGAAGTGAGAATAATGCACCTGCAACAGCTGCTGCAAGCATCGCTACCACAAACGTAATCTGATTATGGTCAACGAAGAACGGAACGTTCTGTCGTAATAATAGTGTCACAACCGCACCGATGAAAGCACCGAAAATCATAATACCATCTAATGCAATGTTGATAATACCACTACGTTCCGCAAACATACCTGCTAAGGCAACGATCAATAGCGGAATGGTAAAAATCAATGTTTTCTGAAGAATAAAAATCATTTCTTTTCCTCCTTGCTATTTTTGATCTCTGTCTCAATTTCTTGTAAGGATTTTTTCTTTGTACTTAATAACATACTGATATATCTTGCAAAACCTGAGAAGTATACAATCATTGCTACCATTAACTGAGATACATATTCGTTAAATGCTGTATTTGCCGCAAGGTTTGATCCACCTACGTTGATATACTTTAAGAAAATTGCAGTAAAGATAATACCGATAGGATTGTTTCCTGCAAGCAAGGCTGCTGGGATACCATTGAATCCATCCACTGGGAGTGTCTGATATGTCTCCCACTTGAAGTCTTGATGACCATTGAGGCACCAGATAGAAGCACCCATTGCCGCAAGTCCACCAGCAATAGCCATCGCAAGAAGTAGATTTCGTTTTTCATTCATGCCTGCATACTTTGCACCATCACGGTTATACCCACAAGCTTTTAGTTCATATCCAAATGTAGTCTTATTCATCACAACATAAAGTGCGATAGCTACACAGATTGCTAAGAAGATACTTGCATCCGCATAGGAGACAACAGAGCCCCCAGAGAAGATTTTATCCAAACCAAATGTTGCCGTTGCGATATTGTTTACTTCTGTTTTCATGATGAAGTTTACTTTTGATTCTGCAACATTAATAAACTTAGAACCATTAAATACCCAGCTAACTACATTGGCCGCAATCCAGTTTGTCATAATGCAAACAATAACTTCATTGACATTGAGATATGCTTTGAAGAAACCAGGAATTGCACCCCAAAGTGCACCAGCCAACGTGCCTGAGACTAATGCAAGAACCCAAATCACTGGAGCTGGAACAGCTGCAGATGGGATTGATAATGAAACAATCAATGTTACCATCGCACCCATTAAGTACTGTCCTGGAGCACCGATATTAAATAAACCTGTCTTAAATGCAATACATGCAGATAAACCTGTCAGAATTAATGGAGTTGCATTAAACAACATGTTACCAAACTGGAATAGTGAGTTACCACCACCAGAGAATGGTCCACCAAGAACAATGAGAATACCACGTACTGCTTCCGCAAATCCAATGCGAGGATTAAACACAGATAGTAATACAAGGACTACAAATCCAACAAAGATACCACCGAAGATACATAGTAAAGAAGCACTAAGCGACTTTAATCCTGCAGAGGATTTTTTATTTTTATTTTTCATCGCTGTGATCCTCCTTACCATTACGTTTCGCACCAGCCATGTATAGACCTAATTCTTGAATAGTTGTCTTCTTAGGATCAAGTTCTCCAACAATTTCACCTTCATACATGACAAGAATACGATCAGATAAGTTCATAACCTCATCTAATTCTAAAGAAACAAGCAATACACCTGCTCCACTATCACGGCTTTGAATAATCTGCTTATGAATATACTCGATTGCACCAACGTCTAGACCACGTGTAGGCTGTACCGCAATCAATAGATTATGTTTACGGTCTAATTCACGGGCGATAATTGCCTTCTGTTGGTTACCACCTGACATACTACGAGAAGTTGTAATTGGTCCTTGCCCACTACGTACGTCATATTCTTGAATGAGTCGATCCGCATACTTTCTAACTTCCTTGAAGCGAATCATGCCATGGTTTTGGAATTCAGGTTCAAGATATCTTTGTAAGACTAAGTTTTGTTCCAAAGAGTAATCGAGAATTAAACCATGTTTATGACGGTCTTCTGGAATGTGAGAAATACCATGTGTATTCTTATAGCGAATCGAAGTATGAGAAATATCCTTCATCTCACCATCAATATTGAGTTTTACCTTACCACTCTTTATCTTTTCAAGACCTGTAATTGCATGTACTAGTTCTGTTTGGCCATTGCCATCAATACCTGCGATACAAACAATTTCACCCATACGAACCTTGAAAGATACATTATGAACACTATCCTTCTTATGAATCTTGTCAAAGACACATAAGCTTTCAAGTTCCAACACTGTATCAGTAGGATTACTTAACTTTTTATCTACGACAAACTTAACATCACGGCCAACCATCATATTTGATAACTCTTCCTTTGTCGTATCCTTCACATCAACCGTACCAATGTATGCACCCTTACGAAGTACAGAGCATCGATCTGCTACCTGCATAATTTCATTTAACTTATGTGTGATAAATAAGATAGACTTACCTTCATTTGCAAGACTCTTCATGATTTGCATGAGTTCTTCGATTTCTTGTGGTGTTAGTACAGCCGTAGGTTCATCAAAAATTAAAATATCATTATCACGGTATAACATCTTTAAGATTTCTGTACGCTGTTGCATACCTACCGTAATATTTTCAACTAATGCATCTGGATCTACATTTAATCCATAGGATTTGGATAACGCAACAACCTTCTTACGTGCTTCTTTCTTACTAATAAAGCCAAGTTTTGTCGTTTCAACACCTAGAATAATATTCTCTAAAACAGTAAACACCTGTACTAACTTAAAGTGCTGATGTACCATTCCAATACCCAAATCATTTGCATCATTTGGATTGTTGATTTGAACTGGCTTTCCATTCTTATAAATCTGTCCTTCTTCTGGTTGATATAGACCGAAAAGAACACTCATCAAAGTACTCTTACCAGCACCATTTTCACCCAAAAGTGCATGAATTTCGCCCTTCTTTAACTGTAAAGTAATATTGTCATTTGCAATGATTCCAGGGAAAATCTTGGTAATATTGCGCATTTCAATAATATAGGGAGATTCATGAACTACATTTCCATCCATAGTCTATCCTCCATTACCGATGATGTAATAATCAAATTTTCTCTTGTTGTAGGTTAATTATACATGATATTTTTGCAAGGTTATATGAGCAGTTTTATATCACGTATCTTTGATACAGGATATAAAACCGTCCTTGCGTACAACAAGAATATACAAATACAGGGATGATAGCGTTACTATCATCCCTGTAAAGAACTTATGACTTCATTACGCTTCAAAATCAATTGTTACGTTTGGAATGCCCTTCAACCAGTCAGCGTTGTTTGCATCTTCCGGTGTCTTAGAATCTGGTACGATTTCACCGTTAGCAACCTTCTTGAATAATTCTCTGTATTGTTCAACTGTGAAGTTCTTCATTGACCATGTATCTTCAGGTAAGCCTGTAGCACCTTCAGCTGCGCCAAGGTTTTGAGCCTTGTTAGCGAGTTCACTGTCCCACTTACCTTCGTAGAATTGACCTAAAATACGTTCAACAGAAGCACTTAAGCCCTTCATAGCACTTGTGATAACCTTTGAACTTTCAGCAGACTGGTCAACGTCTACACCGATAATCTTAGCATTTTCATATTCAGAAGCTGCAGATAATACAGACTGGAACATTGATCCACCACATGCGAATACAACTTCAGTTCCAGATGCATACCAACCAGCAATCTGTGTCTGTAATTCTGTTGAAGCTGAGAATGTAGAACCATACTTATAGGAGTACTTGATTTCTACTGTGATTCCCTTTTCCTTCGCAGCAGCACTTGCGCCTTGAACGAAACCATAACCGAAACGGTTACATGCAGGGTTAGCGCCTCCGCCTCCACCTGTATAACCTAGTTTTGTATAGCCTTCCATTACTGCAGCGTATCCAGCAAAGTATCCAGCTTCCTGTTCCTTATAAACGATAGCTGTAACGTTATCTAGACCTAAAGCCCAACCATCAACGAATGCAAACTTCACATCAGAGTTTTCCTTCGCTACAGTTTCCATTGCCTTAGCCTGTAAGAAACCAGGAGCTACAATAATCTTTGCACCATTTTCGATAGCCTGTTTCATCGCATCAATACGGTCGTTATCTGTTGCGTCTGAACCATTTGCTGGCTGATAGTAGTTGTGTGTTAACTTGTGGTCTTCCGCATACTTTACAGCACCTTCATAAGTGCCTTGGTTGAAGCCTTTGTCCATTAACTGACCTACGTCAGTAACAACAGCGACCTCAGCAGTAGCCTTGCCTGAACCTGTTTCTGTAGCAGTACTGTTCTTTGCAGTATCTCCGCCACAACCTGCCATCGTCGCAATCATTGCAAGTGATAGCACTGAAGTAAATAATTTCTTCATGATAATTCTTTCCCTTTCTTTGTCAGAATATTCTGACTCCCGTTGTTTCTATTTTAAAACGTAATGAAAGCCTTTGCAATAACTCAACCCTGAACTTCCTCTTTAACAGTTGTTAAATTTAATCTTTAATTTGCCATTTTATCTATTAAGAACAATAAAAGCGTGATACGCTAAACTCAGATATTGTAGAGAGAAGCTTTTAAGCAAATGAGGTCACTATGAAAGTAGAATTTAAAAAGTTAGGAATCAACGGCGAAGGTATCGGTTTTATCAATCGAAAACCAGTGTTCTGTGATGGAGTATTACCAGAAGAAACAGCAGAAGTAGAAATTATCGAGGAGAAGCCAAAATATGCAATGGCCCGCCTCAAGCGACTTATCACAAAATCACCAGATCGCATTGAATCCCCTAGTCCACTAGAACAAGCACATGGTTGTCCTCTCTTTATTTTGGATTACCAAAAGCAATTACGTCACAAACAAGATATTCTTGAACAAGCGTTATTTAAATACGGGAATGTAAAACGTTCCTTCGTGCGTGATATGCACGCAAGTGAAAAACAGGTCGGATATCGTTCCCAATGCAAACTACCAGTCCAAAAATCACATGATATATTGGTTAATGGTATGTATGAACCAAAGACAAACCACTTTCATCCTATCGAACATTTCTTAATTCATGATCCAAAGCTAGAAGAAATCCGTAAAGAAATCTTACGTATCCTCAACGAAGAAGGCTATGATGCCTACAACCAGAGATCACAAAAAGGATTGCGTTATATTGTTCTACGCATGATCGACGGCAAAGCACAATGCACCCTTATCACTGGTAAAGAACAAATCCCTTCTGTCATCATTGATAAAATCATGGAAATTCCCGGTATGGAATCCCTATGTCAATCTTTTAATACCAATCGTAAGACAAATCAGATTTTTGGCTCACCTGCAAAAGTACTTGCAGGCAAAAATGCATTAACCATCTCTATGGATCAGATTCAACTACAACTTTCAGCTGAATCCTTCTTCCAGTTAAACATTGACCAAGCCGAAAAGATGTATCAGATGGCAATTAGTAAGATTGACCCATGCAAGGTATTGGTCGAAGCATATTGTGGTATCGGTACAATGGCATTAATGGCCAAAGATAAGGCAAATGTAGTCTATGGTATTGAATCTGTTCCAAGTGCTGTTGAAAATGCCACAAACAACGCTAGACTAAACAACATCACAAATACAGAATTCATCTGTGATGATGCGGCACATGGCTTACGCAAGATTGCGATGAAGAAGACAGTTGACTGCTTACTAGTCGACCCACCACGCAGTGGCATGGATGATGAAATGTTAGATACCATCATGCATGTATTACCAAAGAAGATTGTATATATCTCTTGTAATCCATCCACCCTTGCAAAGAACCTCAAAGTTCTTAAGCAACGCTATCACGTAGTGACTGTAATTCCATATGACCTATTCCCACAGACACCACTTGTAGAATCCATTACTGTATTGGAGTTAGGTTAATGAAATACCTCGTACAAGACAATACGATTACGATTGATCCAGAAGGAAAATACCTCAAAAAAACAGTAGAAGATTTTCTAAACGATTACTATCAATCGAAGAAAAACAAATACCTCCTATTGTTAAATAAACAAATCTTATTAGACGGTACCCCAGTCAAACACGGCAAAGAAATCATTGACCACAAAACTATTACAATCACCTTCCCAGAAGAACCAATCGATTGGATTCCTGCAGAAACAGAATGTAACGTCATATACGAAGACGCATTCATCTATATCGTGCATAAAGATGCAGGCATGATTATCCATGGTGATCCTGGAGATACAACATGCTTGAATGCTTATGCGGCTAGATACCAGATCAACCATGGCATCAAACAACCAGTACGACCAATTCACCGTTTAGATAAAGATACGGTTGGACTTGTCATCTACTCAAAGATTCCATTCTTCCAACCATGGTTTGACGCACAACTTTCTAGCAAGAAAATTCATCGTCACTACCTAGCGATTACAAATGGAAATATTGATCCAAACTTCCGTATGACAATCAATAAACCACTTGGAAGAGATCGTCATCATAGTGGTATGTATCGCATTTCTTCAACAGGAGTTGAAGCTATCACACGTGTAGAAGCACTGGGCAATTATCAAACTTATAGTTTACTAGGATGTACCCTTGAAACTGGTAGAACACACCAAATCCGTGTTCACCTTGCCAGTATTGAACATCCTATCATCAATGACATAGTCTATGGTGTTAAAACTAAAGATTTTCCTGCGATGGGCTTATGGGCAGATTGGATTGCATTTAGAAATCCAATCACCAATAAAAAACACAAGATATTCGACCAACCTAATCCAATGTATGAACCATTCAAAAAGTAGATGTCCAGCATCTACTTTTTCGTTATACAATCCCTAATTCTTCTAATACCTTCGCTACACCATCATTTGCACAAGTATACGCAATGATATCCGCATACTGGCGAACATCATCCTTCGCATTGCCTAAGGCAACACCAATTCCTGCTTTCTGAATAAATGGTGTATCATTTCCTGCGTCACCAAACGCAATGACATTTTCCCAAGTATAGCCTTTCTTCTTGAGAACGGCTTCTACTGTTAATGACTTATTGATAGAATGCAAGAATACATCAAATCCCTTTAGAGATGACCATGCAAATACTAGGTCAGGCATCTCCTTTGCAAAATTCATAATTGCATCTTCATCACCCACTAAGAACGTTCCTAGAGGATTACCATATTCTAAGTGATGCGTGCGCTTCTCTGTATCATTAATTAAAAGTTGTGCCTTAATCGGATCACCATTTACATAACCATCCACAAACTTCTGATAAGCATTGTATATTACGACGTGATCTACAAACTTAAACCCTAAACCAATATTATTCGCTTGCGCAAACGCAATAATTCGCTCCATATATTCTGTTGGTAGTGGATGTGTTTCTAAAACAGTACCATCACGCTTTACCAAACAAGCACCATTAATCGTACCAATGATATCCATTGGTAAATCATCAAATAATGTTGGTTGTAAGAACGTATAATGTCTACCCGTATTAATCATGACATCATACCCATTTGCCAGCGCGGTTTGTAAAGCATTACGATTACGTTCACTTAACTGCTCAGAACCACTTGGAATCAGTGTATTGTCTATATCACAGACAATCATTTTTATCTTATCTACATTCATATTCATAACTTCAAAATTATAGCATACCGTGCTAATATATAAAGTGTTCTGTGCTCGTGGCGCAACTGGATAGCGCATTTGATTCCGAATCAAAAGGTTGTGGGTTCAATTCCCATCGAGCACACCATTCAAATCAAAGTCGAACCCTTCGTAATGTTGGGTTTTTATTATATCTACTTCAAATAAAAAACACCCTATTTAGAGTGCTTGGTAGTATCATTGTTTTCTTTGGAATTGGGTTTTAGCTTTTCGGCTTCAAGTCTTCTTAACTCCTCGTCAATTAATCTAATATATTCTTCAGGTGTAAGTTCTTTGCCATCAAGCATACTTTCAATTCCTTTCTACACCTAGATGTAGGTCTATTTTCTATTTGTATAGATAACTGGTGGGGCCGTCGCCCATGTCTATGCATGGCCATCCCACATTTCCTCTTCTTCAGCCGGATGTAGACGAGACGGATTTTTCTGCTTCAGTTATCTATTCCCATCATACGCTAGTATATTGATACGTCAAGATATGATTAGATACATATGTATATAAAAAGGATTATATTGAACATGAATGCATGTATCAAGATAATCCCTTTTTATAGCGAATTACCAACCAAGAAAGTGTAACTTTTCATCCATCAAATGATAAGATACAGAGTCTGTCTTGTACTCTACTTCACCATCTGTATGAACCCATACTGGTTGTTCTGTTTGAATATGAATCTGTTTACCATCCTTTAGAGAAACACCTTTGAACTTTCCATGTTCTCCCTTCATTGCATAAGGGAAGATACGGAAGAAGTCAATTCTACCTAAACCATCCGCAATACAAGTATTCAAGATACCATCGCATGGATTTGCTGTTGGACAGAATTTAAATCCTCCACCTTCATATGGTTCGTTCATTGTTGCGATAAACAATAACTTATCATAGGAATAACTTTGATCATCAATCTGAATCTTTGTCTTGAAGTGATGATGCAAGAAAATTAAACGTGCACCGACAAACAAGTAAATGAGCTTGCCTAAATGTAATGCGTTTAAGACTTTCTTCCATGGTGATCTTTGAACCTGCTCCGAGATTGCCGCATCATAACCGATACCGGAACTGATATTGTAGCGACGTGAATACGGTTCGTCAGATACCTTATTTCCCTTTTCATCATAGCGTGTATGGTAGGTTAATATACCCACGTCTAAATCTTTGCCATGCTGGTCATTTAGAATACGGTGTAAACATTCAATCTCTGTTCCATGAATACCAAGTGACTTAGCTAAGTCATTACCTGATCCACAAGGAATCAAGCCAAGATATGTCTTCTCAAAATTTACAATACCGTTTACTGCTAGGTTCATCGAACCGTCGCCACCAATCAAGATGATATTGACTCTTTCATTGGTTGAAGTTAATTCCTTCATAATATCCTTAATACCATATTCAAGATTTGAAAGATGTACTTTATAATCAACTCCGATTGTATCGAGTTCTTTTTTGATAATATCCCAACACTCATTTGTCCTACCGCTAGCCCCAGCAGGATTAATCACAATATGATAGACGCTCATTTTATTCCCCTTCATCCACAAACCGAAGTACCTTTTTTTGCCCATCTGCAGGAATGATTACCTGCGGGAAGATTTGTCTTATGACTGTTTCATATTCCAATGGATCTTTGATGGATGGAGAATAATGTGTAAACCATAATTCTTTTACCATCATTTGCTTTGCAAGGATTGCTGTTTCTTGCATAGTACTATGTTTGTTTAGATTTGCTTTTTCAATCTTTTCTGGATCACCATACATACCCTCACCGATATAGAGGTCCGCATGACTTCCGTATGTTACTAACTCTTCTAGTGGTCTAGTATCTGTTGCATAGACCAGCTTGAGTCCTTGACGACTTTCTCCCAATACATCATCAGGTGTATATATCTTACCATCAAACTCGACAGTGTTGCCTTTTTGAAGTCTTCCCCAGACTTTCATTGGCACATTTTTAGCGATTGCTTTATCCTTATCAAACTTACGAGTACGATCTAATTCAAAGATATACGCATAACAAGGCACACTATGTTTGGCATGTAATGCTTTGATTTTTAGACCGTTTACTTCAAAGTCTACTTGTGGCCCATCAATCTCTACAAGTTTAATTTCAAAAGGAATATAACGAGCAACTTTATAGATACCCTCAAATACTTCTGTTAATCCTTTTGGTCCATAGATTGTTACAGGTTCTGTTCGCTCAGACTTTGCCATTGTTAGTAATAGACCAGGTAAGCCAGCCGTATGGTCTGTATGGAAATGCGTCAAAAGAATTGTATCGATTGTCTTACAAGAATATCCATATTGATGTATGGCTATCTGTGTGCCCTCTCCACAATCCACAAGTAATGTATTTCCATTCCATCTTATCAATAAGGATGTTAACCATCGATTTGGTAAGGGAACTGTTCCACCTGTACCTAGTAAACAAATATCTAGCATAAAACCTCTTTCTACTCATCTATGGTAACACAAAAAGCCCTGCAAAAGCAGGACTTAGAGTTCTTTGATAATTGCAGATAGTTTTGGTAATAATTGTTGCTTTCTAGAAATGATATTTGGGTCATAACCTGAATGTTCATCAATCTGTGTTTCAATCATCTCTGATAATACATAAGACATCGGTCCATAGAAGACGAAGTAAGAACCATTCCCCATTACATCCGTAAATAACATCAGCAAGAGATCTAGATGGCGATCTTTCTGTTCCTTCTTCATATTTTCCTTGAATGCAGGTAATAACTTCTGCACTTCTTCCGTATGACTATAGTTTGTCTGACCGATAGAAATCTTATACTTACCGATATCGTAGTTCTTAAGGTCACGATTTAGGATTTCATGTGGTGTAGAATCCTTCAAGGCAACAGAAGCACCTAACATCTCTCTTGCGTAAGCATCAATATCATCGATACCTGCAAGTTCTGCTAACTTTTTAGCTACGTTAATATCTTCCAGTGTTGTTGTGGCAGACTTAAAGTTTAATGTATCAGAGAGAATTGCACTCATCATTAAGCCAGCCATTGTAGGATCCGGAACGATATTCTTTTCACAATATAAGCCATACACAATTGTACTTGTACAACCACAACGATGGTTACGGTATTCAATTGGATGGTCAGTCTGAATATCACCAATATGGTGATGGTCAATAATTGCGACAATATCTGCTTTATCAATATGATTCATTGTTTGGTTTGTTGCGCTATGGTCAACAAGCGCAATACGTAGTTTCTTATAGTTACGTGTGTGGTAACGCGATACACCACCTACAACTTTACCATTTTCATCCAGTACAGGATAACTACGTACACGTGACGCATTCATCTTTGTCGCAACATCTTCTACATACTCTGTATTCTTAAAGCAGATTAAGTTTGTTGTCATAATCTGAGAAACAGAATAACTCTCAGTGATAACTGTCGCTGTATGCATGGTACGATCAGGTGTCTCAACGATTGCACAACCATACTCCTTCGCTAGTTCTTTAACATCATCTGCCGCATGTTCATCACAAGTTAGAACCAAGCACTTTACACCCAAACGAATTAGGTTTAACTGCTTTTCATGGCCTTTGGACATGATGATAATACTACCAGCGATGAAACTTTCAACGAGCTTTAAGTCATCCAAGGTAACGATATGTACTTCACCATTTGTACTAAATTCTTTTGGACGTAACGCAACCTTGCCACCAATCGTACGTGCGATATTATCTAATGTCGCAGTTGCCATCAAGTCCTTTAAATCAGTATCTTCATGGATACGATAACGAGAAAGATCACTTGTAGAACAGATACCACATAGATTCTCATTTTCATCCAGAACATATAAAGAACGGTTTTGTGTTCTTAACATCAGATGCCATGCATGATGAACTGTTTCATCATAACGAATGGTTGTTGGAGTATCGAGATTGATATCTGCTAAACGTGCACGTGCATCCGTCATCAATAACGGATTATCTAAATGAAATGTACGTAAAATAAATTTTGTTTCTTCATTCAAAGGCCCTTGACGACAAGCAATTGCCGTACTACCAGTCTTATTCAATAAATTCGCAAACGCAATTGCCGAGCAGATTGAATCACTATCTGGATGTTTATGACCTGTTACATAAATATTGTGATTACTCATGTCCTTTCAACTAACCCTCCACAAATTATCTAATATATTAATAACTTAATACTTCATTACCATCTTCTGTAATCAAAATTGTATATTCCCATTGCGCACTATCTTTGCCATCTTTCGTGCTGATTGTCCAATTATCATATGGGTCAATTACAACCGAAGCTTTTCCTAAGTTAATCATTGGCTCAATCGTAAGAATCATACCTGGTACAAGTACCATACCTGTACCCTTCTTACCAACATGCGCCACAAATGGATCTTCATGGAATTCAATGCCTACTCCATGGCCACCCAATTCTCTTACAACACTATATCCTTTGGATGTCGCATACTTCTGTATTGCATAACCAATATCCCCAACGGTATTCCATGGTTGTGCAGCTGCTAGTCCAATCTCAAGACATTTCTTTGTTTCTTCGACAAGCTTACGGCGCTCTTCACTTACATTTCCAATACAGAACATACGGGACGCATCACCATAATAGCCATCCACAATCGTTGTACAGTCAACGTTGATAATATCACCATCATGCAGTTTCTGAATGTGCTTTGGGATCCCATGGCATACAACACTATTTATTGATGTGCATACATGTTTTGGAAAACCCTCATAGTGATATGGTGCACAGATTCCACCATTTTTTTCAGTGAAATCTTTAACAATATCATCGATTTCCTGTGTCGACATACCAACGTGAATATGCTTTTCTACTTCGTCTAATACCTGTTTATTTAATAGCGAAGCCTTGCGAATTCCTTCAATCATCGTTGGACGCTTGATATATTTTTCCTCAGGTAAAATCGCACCTTTTTGTCTGAATTCCTCCATACGTTTCAAAATATGTTCTGGAATTGGTTCATTCTGATCTATTTCTTGCCAAAGTTTTAAATCCATTTTACTACCTGTCTTTCTATTTTGTTGTACTGCCAAAGCCACCAGTTCTTACAGCATCTACTTCATCATCTACCGTAATACCGAAGGATACGAAAATACCCTGCAACATTCCCTGGCCACTTGCAATCTCAACTGTCTTATTTTCATTTGTATCATTTGTTAGTTTGCAGAAGATATGTCCTTCATTATCCGCGTGATAGTAATCACTATCAATAATGCCCACTGTGTTATTTAGCTGTAGACGATACTTAAAGCCTAGTCCACTACGTGGAAATAACATTAGCACATAGTCATCTTGCATTTTCGCTCTGATACCAGTAGGTACTAGTACAGTTTCTTGTGGAGCAATCTTCAAATCAATTGGTGTATAAAAATCATACCCCGCAGAACCTTTTGTTGCACGTCGTGGAAGCACGATTGCGTTGTATATTTCCGCAATATTTCTTGTTTCATTTGGAAAAGTCTTCTGCCAATCGTTATAAAACTGTTCGTAACTTACTTTTTCAAACTGTGCAATTTTGTTCATTTTGTATTACCTACCTCTTCTTCCATGATATTTTACCACGTTTATGCGATTTCTTTACATTTTCAGCCATATTAATTAGTGGTGATTAACTTCCCCTTAAGTTATGAAAAATCGTTTTCGTTTCGAATGAAGTTTAGAGTATAATAAGGAGTGTTAACGGAGGTCTTATGAAATTAAATATCGCAGTATTTTTCGGTGGTGAATCCGTCGAACATGAAGTAAGTATTATCTCTGCACATCAAGCGATTGAAGCACTTGATAAAAATAAATACAACGTCATTCCTGTATATGTCTCAAAGGAACGTAAACTATATGTCTCTGATTTATTAAAGGATATGAGTAACTATAAAGATCTCAAGCAATTGATTTCTCAATGTACACAAGTTTCCATTACATCAGAAGATAACCGTGTCGTAATCCGTCCTGTCAAAGCTTCTCTATTTGGACGCAAGGAATTAGGTACAATCGACGTAGCTATCCCTGTGATGCATGGTACAAACGGTGAAGATGGCACAATCCAAGGTTTCTTTGAAATGTTAAAGGTTCCATACGCTGGTTGCGACCTCTATGGTGCAGCGATTGGACAGGACAAAGTTTTACAGAAGAATGTTCTCAGTGATAACAACCTACCAATCACAAATTGGTTCTGGGTATATGGTTCAGAAATGGATACACGTCAAAGTGAAATCCTCGATAAGGTACATCGTTTAATCTATCCGGTGATTATCAAACCTGCCCGTACAGGTTCATCTGTCGGTATTTCTATCGCTCATAACGACGAAGAATATCTAGCATGTTTTGATGAAGCACGTCAGTATGATGAAAAGATTATCACAGAGAAAGTTGTAAAACCAATGCGTGAAATCAACTGTTCCGTTGTTGGAGACTCCTATTCCTGTGTAGCCAGTGTACTAGAAGAAGTAAGTTCAGTTTCCCAAGATGAATTGCTCAGCTTCTCTGATAAGTACCTCGGTGGTAGTAAGAGCACAAAGAGCGAAGGTTCTAAAGGTATGGCAAGTACAGCACGTATCGTACCTGCACCACTTACGGATGAACAAACAAGACTCATCCAACAATTAGCGAAGGAAACTTTCCGTGTACTTGGCACCTCTGGTGTTTGTCGTATTGACTTCTTGATGGACGCGGATACTAAGAAAGTTTATGTAAATGAAATTAACACCATCCCAGGCTCCCTTGCCTTCTACCTATGGCAAGCTGCTGGTGTATCTTTCTCAGAGTTAATGGACAAACTTGTAGAACTTGCATTAGATAGAGAAAGAAGAAGATCCAAGATGACCTTCTCCTATGAAACAAATATCCTCAGTAACTTCTCCGCTTCTAGCGCAAAGGGTTCCAAAGGATCTAAGATGTAAGATAAGCCCACGTGTTGTGGGCTTTTTAAATGTATACATTCATCCATACAGATACAGAAAAGCACTTCATCGTGAAGTGCTTTGTTAACAAATCCTTTTATGCTTGTTGTTTACGACTAAATAGTACACAAACAATTACAAGTCCTGATACTAACATTAATCCTGCATACAAGGAAATATCACCACGATCACCAGTTTTTGGTGTAGTTGTGCCAGGAGTAGGAGTTGGCGTTGGTGTAGGAGTTGGCGTTGGTGTAGGAGCTGGCGTTGGTGTAGGTGTAGGTGTTGGTGTTGGTGTTGGCGTTGGGTCTACGATATGACCACTTAATAAATGCTGGTAAGTAGTATCTTTACCCCTGTAAATATCAATTGAAGTTCCAGCAGGAATTGCTGTAGTACTATTGATTAAATCATTGAAAGCATTCAATTCATTTTGAGAATAAGCCAAACCGCTTGTATCGCGTAATGGCATATTAAAACTATCTGTATAATACCAAACCGCAAACTGTGTAACCTGTCTAAACTGTCCATCTGTTAAGCCGTATCTTTCTTGGATACCAGATTTATTGTTAGGATAGCCATCATAAACAACTCTAAGCAATCCATTATAGAGATCTTCTCCAGTAACTCTCTCTGTATCTGCTAATTCTTCAAAAACAGCTCCACTACCAACTTCTTTTGTGTAATATACCTTACGTGGTGAAAAGCTACTTTCAGGGAATGCTTTGTGGTCATTAAAGCAGTATCCTACAATTCCCTTCTCAGTCGCTCCCTTCGGTCTAATATAGATAGGGTTCTTAATGTGATCACTTGCAGGATATTCGCCGGATTTTGTATATGCCTCAAATTCTTCGGCAGCCTCCACATGCATAGATACATTTGAAATTACCGGAATTAAAATTGATAACATTAACAGTATTGTTAATGCAGGCCGCAGTAAAGTTTTGAATTTCTTCTTCATAAAAACCTCCCCCATGAATTTGTAATTCACAAATATTATATTAGACATAAATATTTAATCAAATATAAAAAGTATAATTGACGTACAAACAGTTAATTTTCATTATTTATGAAAATATTTGTTATTTATTTTGCAATTTAAAAGGCAATTTTACGGATAATATCCAAAATTGCCTTTTATCAAAATTAATCTAATTGTATAATACAAAGTTTATAAATTTTATAACGTATTCAAATTCACAATATGAACTTCAGGGTCATGTGAACAATACAATGTATCCAAACGAACTAAGAATTCTTCAGCATCTTCTTTGGATGGGAATGTTCTAACTGGTTCAGAAACACCATTTACGATAAATGTTACATCAAACATATCATCTGAATTGTAGACAGCTGAAATTGTCATTGCTTGAATCTGTGTAGGAACATAGTATTTTGTTTCCTTTTCACGTACAACTTTTAAAATCATATCAATTATCCTCCGAAAAACTTTTATCTATATAAATCATATCATTTACTAAAGGTTTCAACTAAGAAATATTTCCATTTTTGATATCTTCAAACATGCGAATAGCCGTCTTCATAAAGTTATCATTCGCATTAGCTAGAATTTGTTTTTCACATAGCTCTTTGTCTGTTGTTGCATAGAACTTTGTAATACCGTGTTCATATAACGCTTCATAGCCATCACCAAGACAACCACAGATTGCGATAACTGGGATATTTCTTTCTTTGCAGTGTCTGCCGATGCCATAGAGTACTTTGCCATGTAGTGTTTGTGCATCAGCTCTTCCCTCACCACTAATGACATAATCAACGCCATCTAACATCTGATCAAAGTTCATTAAATCCATAACAACTTCAATTCCAGACTTCATTTCTCCTAATAGGAATAATGAGAAGGCTGCGCCCATTCCACCTGCTGCACCTGAGCCGGGAATTTCATTTGCATCTTTCCCAAATGTTTTTAGTAAAACCTGACGGTAGTTTTCCATACCCTTTTCAAGTTCTTCTAATACTTCTGCTGTACCACCTTTTTGTTTTCCATAGCACATTGTTGCGCCATTTGGACCACATAAAGGATTATCTACATCACACATAATCGTAAACTTGGCTTCTTGTGCTAGTGGATGCATGCATGAAGTATCGATTGTGACGATATCTTTTAAACTATCACCAATTCCTTTTACTTCTTTTCCATCTTTATCTAAGAAGTGCACGCCTAGTGCCTGCATCGCACCAATACCACCATCATTTGTGGATGTTCCACCAATCGCAATCTTAATATCACGAATTCCATCCTCAAGAATATGGGCAATTAATTCACCAACACCATAGGATGATGTATAGCGAGGGTCTCTTTGTCCTACTGGTACAAGTGGTAATCCTACAACTTCCGCTACTTCTAGGATTGCTTCTTTTTGATTCACCAAACCAAACTTTGCTTCTCTTCGTTTCATTTTTGGCCCATGTGTTGGTACATACATAATTGAACCACGCAGATTACGAGTAACAGTTTCCACTGTACCTTCTCCACCATCTGCCATTGTTACATCGATATATTCCACACTTCCAAGCACGCGATGTGTCGCATGTCTTAACAAGCGATTAATATTGATAGCACTCATCGTACCTTTGAATGAATCGGGGGCAAATAAAAATTTCATACGTCCTCCTGCTGTCGACATTTTTATAATGATATCATTCTCAAACATTTTTCGCATTAAAAAAGTGATTGATGATAATCTCATCAACCACTTATTCACGACGTAATGCATCAATTGGATTTAAATTTGCGGCCTTGTATGATGGTAAGATACCAAATACAATACCAATTAACATTGAAAATAATACTGCAAAGATAGAAGCTTCTACGCTGATCGCAATCGGTGTACCATTTAACTTCGATATCAAGAATGCAAGTATAACACCTGAAATAACTCCAATCACACCACCAGTCGATGTAAGAACGACTGCTTCGGTTAAGAATTGAATCAGGATCGATTTCTTAGGTGCTCCAATTGCCTTCTTCAAACCAATCTCACGCGTTCTTTCAGTTACGCTTACTAGCATGATATTCATAACACCAATACCACCAACGAGTAAGGAAATACCTGCAATCCACAACAACATTGTGTTTGTTGCTTGAGATAACTGTTGAATTTGCTTAGCTTGCTTCATCAAGTCCTCTGACTTATAACTTGTTTCGTTATTGCCAGTTGCTGTAGCGTTTAAAATCTCTTCAGCTTGCTTACCGATTGTAGTCATGGAGTTTGTATCTGTAGCACGTAAGATTACATTTTCTGGCTCATCATATTGATATAATAGTGGCCATACTGAAGTAGGTACATATACTTTTCCAGAAGTATCCTGGTTATATGTATAGTAGTCATTCATGTTTTTAATTGTTGGTTCAAACTCTACCGCTGGTGAAACTACACCAACAACCACAAATGGTTCCTTTTGAATTTCTACAGTTTTTCCAATTGGATTTTCTCCTTGGAATAACTGTTCTGCAGAAACCTTATCCAATAAACAAACCTTACGATTGTTTTCGATATCATTTGTAGAGAAAGCTCTACCACGACTTACAACTAAACCATTTGTCTGTAAATATGTATCATCAATACCGTATACATATCCACCTGTTAAGGAGTTTGTCAGATGGAATACACCATCGTATACCTGACGGCGATGATAGAGTGATACATTCACTACACCAGGAATATTCTTTAAATCATCTTTTTGAGAAGCAGAGATCTCTCTGTACTTACCAGGGATACCCTGTCCAAAGTCATATTCCCAGTCACCTTGTGTCATACGTACATTGACTGTATTAACACCTGAACCGATGAGGTTGGTTTGAATCTGTTCATTTGTACCTTTGATCGTGGAAACGATAGCGATGATTGCCGCAATACCGATAATAATACCTAGCATTGTTAGAATCGAACGCATTTTGTGTGATAGAATTCCACGAATAGATAATCTAATATTTTCAACCATTAGTAGCCTCCATACATATTGTCTTCCATACCGATTTGTGTACGAGTTCCTTCTATCGCACCATCACCATATGGGAAGGCAATATAATCTGTATCTGAAAGGCCAGATAATACTTCAGTTGACATATTGAAATATACCTTACCAGTCTTAATATATGTCTTAACAAGCTTACCATCCACATCCTTCATAACATACTTTTGTCCGTGTTCATCACGGATGAAAGCGTTACTGAGATAAATAGAAGATGTATCTGTATTCTCTTGTTGGATTGATAAGGCAAGATAAGAACCTTGTTTTAAATCATCACCCTTTTCAATATATGCAGTAAAACCATACATTGAAACATTTGGATTACCACCATAGAAACCTTCACCTGAATTTGTTGGGAAGTTATCAATTTGTGTTACAACTGCTTCATAGATAGATCCTGTTTCATAACTTGTAACAGATACTTTTGTGCCCTTTTGAATTGTTGCTAATAATAACTCAGAGATAGAACCCTTAACTTCTGTTCCAGTTCCACCTGCAACAGTTAAGAATGGTGTTCCATCTGTAGGAACATTGTTCATATCCTTTAGACCTTTGATAACACCACTACGTTTAGCGTAAACAACACCATCTGCTAACTGTGTCTGTAGTTCCGATAGTTCAAGTTGTTTACGACGAACATCGATATCATACTCACGCACTTCAGATTCCTTGGCATGAATTGCACGTACAAGTTCAGATGCTGTCATACCCTCTGGTTCAATTTCAGGTACAGGTGGTTCTGGTTCGATAAGATTCTTACGAATCAAACGTGTCTGAATATCAAGTTTTGCCATATCATCTGTTACAGTACCTAAGATTGACTTTAACTTATCTACAGATACTAACCAAGAATCTTCAAGACCCTTCGTCTTATCGTCCTCTGAATAAACGTCTATAGAAACGTAGAATGTCTTTCCATCAGTTTCTGCTTTCTGGATGAGTTCCTTAATAAACTTACCAGAAAGGAAGCCATCATGTTTAATCGCAAAGTGATATGGATTTGCCTTTGTACCCTTTGCATATGTATTTACAGCAGGAACTGCTGGCGTTGGCGTAGGAATAGGAGCAGGTGTTGGAGTAGGAGTAGGAGTAGGAGTTGGCGTAGCTGTTGGATCTGGAGTCGGTGTAGGAGTTGGAGTTGCTGGAGTTGTTGCCTCATCGAGATCCTTTGTAAACTCTGTATCCTCATCCGTTAACGCATTCAGATAATTCCATACTTTATGTTCTTCCACCTGTGTTACTGCTTCTGCATCCACTTTATATTCTGGCTCTGGTGCAGGAGTCGGTGTTGGTACTACTCTTCTTTCCACCGGCTTTGTATTTTGTAATTGTTGTAATTCTTTTCTAGCTTGTTCTAAACGAAGCTGTGTCGTAGAAATTTCAAGCTTCTTTAATTCCACGGTATAGTTCAAGCTTGTAATATCATAAGCTAGTAATTTATCACCAACTGATACTGCTTGTCCTTCGGTAACATATACCGCAGTGATAATTTGAGATACAGATGGTGTAACAGTCTGTGTAGCAGGATCAGATACCAAACCACTCATCTGTGATTCCATTGGATTACCACCCATATTCATTGCACTGACTTGCACCACATCCACCTTACGGGATGCCTTGCGGAGTTGAAGGATTCCAAAGTATCCAAGTACTAAGGCCGCAACAATAGAAACACTAATAATAACTCGTTTTTTATTCATGCGTGCCCTCCTGTATCATGCCATCAATGATATGAATGACACGCTTTGCCTTGCTTGCGACATGCGCATCGTGTGTAATCATTACAATTGTGACACCTTCTTTATTAAGTTCTTCGAATAGTTCCATAACCTGTTTACCAGATTTCTGATCAAGCGCACCAGTTGGCTCATCTGCTAAGAGAATACGTGGATGATTAATCAGTGCACGTGCAATCGCTACACGTTGTTTTTGACCACCAGATAATTGATTTGGCTTGAAGTTTACACGTTCACCCAAACCAACTTTTGTCAGTGCTTCCACTGCTGCTTTTTCACGTTCAGCCTTTGGAACACCCGCATATACAAGTGGTAAGGCAACGTTTTCAATTGCTGTTTCACCTGGTAAAAGTTCAAATGTCTGAAATACGAAACCGATCTTCTTTAAACGTACTTCTGATAATTCATTCTCAGAAATGCGTGAAATATCTGCGCCATCTAGTTCATAGGTTCCTTCTGTACAACGGTCTAAACAACCAATGATATTCATTAGCGTTGTTTTACCTGAACCAGAAGGGCCCATAATTGCGACATACTCACCTTCTGCAACCTGTATAGAAACATTCTTTAATACAGGCACTTCAATGGTGCCGCCATAACTTTTATAGATTCCTTGTAAGTTCAATAACATACTTATTCTCCACTTCCTACTGTAGAGATTGATTCTGTCTTCATACCTTCTTTGTAGTCTTCCATTGGCCATGCAATACTATCAGATTCAGATACACCAGATTTAATTTCATATTGGTATAAGTTCTGATCCAATTCACCAACTTCAACTTCACGCTTCTCTAAGCGATGATTCTTATTGGCAACCCAAAGATATGCTTTCTCGCCTTCCATTACAACATAAGACGCATCTAACCAAATACCATCTTTCTTTACAGCAGTGCCATTATTCTTTTCTAGATAAACGTGCTGTCCAAGCATTAAGCCATCCGAAGAGTCTAATGAAATATAGAATGGATATGTACTAGCCTTTTCAGAGCTATTGGAACCACCCATACTATACATATCATTTTGTTTTGCGTTTGGTTCTGTCTTAATTTCTGTAATCTTTCCAGTCCAGAACTTTGTTTCATCTGTTCTAGAACGTACAATCATTTCTTGTCCAAGAGAAATAGATGTAATGGATGTTTCATCAATTGTACCCTTGACTCTAAATTCACCAGACTGAGAAATTTCAATAAAGGCTGCTGTGTTACCTTGTGCATCAGTACCACTTTCATTAATTGCCTTTACGATACCATTTGTATTGGCAAGAACATCTGCGCTAGCAATCTCTTTTTGTTTGGCAGCGAGTTCTAATTGTTTTTGTTGGATAGATAACTGTGCACCACGAATTTCATTTTCAAAAATAGAGATTTGTTCCACGTTTATCCCATCATTTCGTGCATCTGAGATAGCCTTATTTTTATCTGCAATTGTACCGTTTAAAGATTCAATCTCTAAATTGATAGAACTGATTTGTTTTTGTGCTTCCGATACGTCATAGCGGAAAAGAACTGTTGAAGGAATTACCTGATCACCAACAGATACAAATACTTGTTCAATTTTCTTCTCTTGGTTTTTATTCACCTTCACACTCTGTTGGGATTCTACTACACCAGAGTAACGATCATTTCCACCACCAGAAAAACCCATGATATTACTAATGGTATCTACGTAGGCAACTGTTCCTCCACTAGCACCACCTAGATTCCTTTGGAAAAAGGTAAATATTGTAGCGACAATCGCCACCACCGCAACAAGTACCGCAATCAAAATCTTTTTATTTTTTAACATACAATTCTCCTGTATCTTCTATAACAGTTTATATCTAGCAAAATGATATCTTTTCTATGATATAACTAGACTCTTTAACAATATTCTACCATCTTGCAAGTTTAGTATATATAACAAAAGTGACAATTCCGTTACAAACCAACTATAATATTCTTATGAATAAATTAAGACGACTCATTCCACTTGTGATTACGGCTATTTTACTTATCACAAATATCTATTTTTATCAGGAATATCACAAATTAGACCAAACAAATACCATGTTTTCCATTACAATCATCGTATTGATTTTATCTATTATACTGAAGTGGTTACCACATAAGCCAAAGATAGACACATTTGTCAAAGTGATTACAATCTTACTAGTTCCATTGTTAATTGAAATGGCAGTCGAGCTTTGTAATAACAACCTTCTTTCCGATATTGAAGGTATCGGTAATGTATTTGTAAACTACGGTATTATTCTTCTGATTGCGATGATATTCTACATACTATTTGCAAGCATGAAAATCTCTTTTGCGATTACCACAGTTGTTCTATGTATTTTCGGAATCGCGAACATGTATGTAAAACAGTTTAAAGGTATTCCACTTTTACCATGGGATATAAGCGTGATTAAAACAGCAGCCGGTGTCGCATCCAACTATCAACTAACATTCAATGTTCAGATACTCTTTACACTGACTGTTATCAATGCCATCTTTACCTTATTATTCTGGTTACCAAAAGCAAAGAAGACAAAACAGCGAATGCTTTATCGTGCAATTTGTCTCTTTCTTTCAGCCGCAATTCTTATCACTTTCTATGGTACGGATTTCTTCCAAGTAACATTTGGCGCAACACCAGACTTCTTCAATCAAGCAAGAGGCTACGAAAACTATGGAGCGATTGCGGAATTCTTCGTAAACACACGTTACTTATCACTAGAAAAGCCGCATGGATATGATGTAGAAACACTTACAACACAATTAAAAGAGAATATAACTTCAACACAAACCATCACAGAAACAGCACTTGGTCAGCGTCCAAATGCAACGGTAGAACATCCAAATATCATTACGATTATGAATGAAGCGTTCTCCGATTTACAAGTGATTGGAAAGTTTGAAACAGATAAAGAGTATCTTTCCTTTGAAAATAGTATGAAGGATGATAAAAATACCATTCAAGGAAATATATATGTTTCTACAATCGGAACAGGTACTAGTAATACGGAATATGAATTCTTAACCGGTAACTCTATGGCCTTTTTACCAATTGGTTCAAATGCCTATACGCTTTATGAAAAACATACTCAACCTGGTTTTGCGATGACGTTATCGGATCAAAACTATAGTACAACCGCCTTTCATCCTTACTACAAAGAAAACTGGAATCGTGTGAATACCTATCAATACATGAACTTTGATCGATATATCGGTATGGAGGATATTTCAAATTATCAGAAGCTACGAAACTACATCTCAGATGAATGGGATTTCCAACATATTATTGATTTATACGAAAAACGCGATACATCAAAACCATTCTTCATGTTTAATGTGACAATGCAAAATCACTCCCCATATAATACAGGGTTACTTCACGATGTCCATATCACTTCTATGAAGGGTGACTATCCACAAACAGAGGAATATCTCAGTATCATTCGCCGTAGTGATATGGCTTTAGAACAACTTGTAAATTACTTTAAGAATGTCTCTGAGCCAACGATTATCCTTATGTATGGAGACCACCAACCTTTTATTGAAGATGAATTCTATGAAGAACTGTATGGTAAGAGTCTACACGATTTAAGTGATGCGGAAAACCAACGTAGATATATCACCCATTTCTTTATGTGGGCCAACTATGATATTCCAAGTGGCACAATTCCTTATATCAGTGCAAACTATCTCAGCACCCTACTTGCGGAAAACGCAAATGTTAAGCTAACGCCATATCAAAATTTCCAACAGAATATATATCAGGATGTACCTGTTGTATCTGCACTAGGTTGTATTGATAAAGATGGTAACTACTTTGTGTATGGGGATGAAAATACACATTCCAATAGACTTCAAACTTATGCACAACTTGCCTATAACAACCTCATTGAAAAAGAAAAACGGAAAAATGAATTATTCACTCTTCTTCCTACAAATTCAAAATAAGTACTGTATAATGTCCTTATGAACGGAATTCAATACGAACGCAGTTGTGCAAAATACCTATCCTCACTAGGATATAAAAATATAACTCTTACGAAGGCAAGTGGCGATCAAGGCATTGATATCATCGCAACCAAAGGAAGCTTAAAATATGGTTTTCAGTGTAAGTACTACAGTGGAACTGTAGGTAATGATGCGGTTCAACAAGCCTTCTCTGGTATCGCTTATTACAAACTAGACAAAGCAGTTGTGATTACAAATAGCGACTTCTCCTCCGGTGCTCGTAAATTAGCGGAAGAGGTAGATGTTCTATTATGGGACCATGTTGACCCAATGGAAGAAGATAGTCGATATACGCTTTATCAAGTGATGGCAATTCTACTCTTTGGTTGGTCTATTATTCAGCTCTATCAAATTTTCTATAGTATTGAGCCAACCAAAGACTATCAGTTTATTTCATATAGTCTATTGTTTATCTCATCCTTCTTACAGGCAATTCCACATCATGCAAGAATCGTAACAGGTATTGCACTCATACTCTCTTCCATTCATGCATATATGTATTCTGTACAGAAGACATTCTCACTTTTTACACTAGATTATTATCAAATTGTGCTATTTGTCTTTATTATCATCACATTCATTCGACTAGTTTATTACATTAAAAAGTATTCTATACGAAGACAAGCCAACAAACGCAATCAGTTACGTCAAGATATTCAACAGACGCGTCATACTATCGCGCAGAATATGGCAGAGATATTAGCGAATGAATTTGATTGTAACGTGAAAGTAATTGACACAAAAGTAAAAGATAACAATCTCATTATTACTTTACAAACAAATCGTACACAGACAAATCAATTAGTAGCTGTAGAAGAAAAACTAAATCATATCCAAGATAATATTCAAATTGAACTACGTGCTACAGCACTACACATGATTGAACTAACAATAAAAGCCAGTCACTAAGACTGGCTTTGTTTTTCTTTCACTTTTCTAAGGAAGTCACTAACCCAATAAGAATCAACTTCAACTGATTCATCCTCAGCGAGATATGGTTTATAGTGTTCCTCTAACGTTTGATATAGCTCTTTGGTAAAAGGAACTTCTCCAACGATAGCTTTTCCAGATTGAATTAAGAATGCATACTCTTCACCACTCGTATTAAAGTACATATGATCAATCTCTAGACCTTGCGATTGTATCTTCGCTAAATCTCCTGTTACATACTTACCAATTTCAATGATACGATCATCTAAACCTAATAGTGCAATGAGTGCTTTTTCCTGCATGTCAGACTGACTGGACACAATTCTCTTCGTGCATGTTTCAATCCATTTATTGAGAGCTTCATCCAACTCGTCACGATGATAGCGTCGATGAAATATCAAATTCATCTCTTCATAATCCTTCTGATTATCTGGATATCCAATCAATAAATTCTTACTACTATCATGATACATGCATGTATATAACATGTTTTGTTCGGTATGACATTTTGAGCAACTATGACGGAATAACTTTCCACGGAATAGATTGCTTTCAGCCTTTGGATCTAAGGCTGTATCAATCAGCGATTTAATTTTAACTTTTTCCTTCTTTCCACAAGAATGACAGGTAATTTCCGCTTCATATGTATTCATATCTGCTCTTTTAAACATGGTATTCTCCTAAACTGTTATTTCTGTAATTCCTCTAATGTTGGGGCTGCGTTCATCGCACCCTTTTTTGTCGTAACGATTGCGGCTGCGTGGTTAGCAAAACATAATCCATCTTTCATCATCTCTGCTGAAATATGATCTGGCTTTTGTTTATGGAAATCTAAGTAGTAGAGCAACGCTCCTACGAAAGTATCTCCTGCACCTGTTGTATCAACAGGATTGACTTTACGTGCATCCGCATGGCTATGACAATGCTTTAAGTACGCATCACTACCCTCTGGGCCATACGTAACAATTACATGTTCTACGCCATATTGCTTTACGACTTCGATGGCTTCTTTAACGGTTGACTTACCTGTAATAAATTCCACTTCATCATCTGCCATTTTCACAATATTTGCATACTTCATAAAGGATAATACTGTTTGTTTACACTCATTTAAATCATCCCAAAGATCTTTACGGATGTTTGGATCAAACAAGATTGTCGCATTCGCTGCTTTAGCCTTTTGTAATAAGTACTCTGTTGCATACTTTACAGGATATTCTACTAAGTCAACAGAGCCAAAACTGATATAGTCTTCACTTGTAAATTGTACCTCTTCAACATCACGCTTATCCAAGAGTAAATCTGCGCTTGGATTGCGATAGAAACTAAAATCACGTTGACCATCCTCCGCAAGACTAACAAAGGCTAAGGCTGTCTTTGCCTTCTTTGTTGTCTTTAAATATCTTGTGTTAACACCATAATTTTGAATGGTATCTTTTAAGAAATGTCCAAATGGGTCATCTCCAACCATTCCAATAAAATAAGCTTCTGCGCCTAGTTTCGCTGCGGCTACTGCTACATTAGCTGGTGCTCCACCAGGTCTTTTCTGAAATGCATCCACAGCACTTAAATTTGCGGCTGTCTGTACTGGAATAAAGTCAATTAAAGCTTCCCCGATTGTATAGATTTTTCCCATATATTTTCTCCAACTTTATATACTGATTTTACCCTTTTTAATACTGTTAGTGCAATCATTCCTGTATATTTTTCTTTTTGTTACTACTGTAGTCATCAACTCATGCGTGAATGATGTATCTTACAACAAAAAAAGCCAAAGCATAGTGTACTTTGGCATAACTTTATCATCTTAGTAATTCTCTGCGTGAATTTCAAAGAATGCTTGTGGGTGATGACATACTGGGCAAACTTCTGGAGCTTCCATACCAACAACGATATGACCACAGTTACGACATTCCCAAATCTTCACTTCGCTCTTCTTGAATACTTCCTGCATTTCTACATTCTGAAGTAACTTTCTGTAACGTTCTTCATGCATCTTTTCGATAGCACCAACACCTCTAAACTGAGCAGCTAGGTCGTGGAAGCCTTCTTCTTCCGCATCCTTTGCCATACGTTCATACATGTCAGTCCACTCGTAGTTTTCACCATTTGCAGCTGCTTGTAAGTTTTCCTTAACATCGCCAAGCATGCCTAATGCCTTAAACCAAAGCTTTGCATGTTCCTTTTCATTTTCGGCTGTCTTTAAGAATAGAGCAGCGATTTGTTCAAAGCCTGCTTTCTTAGCTACAGAAGCGAAGAATGTATACTTGTTTCTAGCTTCTGATTCTCCTCTAAATGCTTCTAAGAGGTTCTTTTCAGTTTTAGTACCTGCATAAGGGTTCTTTTTGTTTTCCATTATTTTTCTCCTCCATGTTTCTTTACACTCTCTTTGGAAACCATACTAATCTTCTTACTATCGTCGTAGAAAGTCAACGATATTACTATAGATTTCATCAATCTTTTGTATAAAAAAACGTTCCCTTAGGAACGCTTTCTAAAGTGCTGTAATTGCGGCGATTGCGCCAAAGAATACACCAGGTAAATTTGCCATCATTAGTGGCCAATCCTTCTTTTCTTGCAGAAATCCATATGTCACCCATAATGAACAGTTTATTGCCGCAACCATAGGTTGTAGGAAACCACTCTTCATTCCATGTAGGTTATTCATGATCTGTGGGAAATAGGAAACATACATTAACATTGCGGTACATGTCGCAATCCATCCTAGTGTTTTTAATGCCTTTTGATTCATCACTTATACCCCCTCTTTCTGGATATCGCTCTTCAAGATATGCATATTAAGAACGAACGCAAGCATTCTACTACATTCCTTTCTTTTATGTAAGATATTTTTTCAAATGAATTATGTGAAATAAAAAATCCGAAATTTCGGATTTTTTAATTAGAGTTCTACACCTTCCATTGTCTTCTTTAAGACAGCTGCAGATTCCGCAAGCTTTGTGCGTTCTTCTTCACTGAGGGAGATTGGCACTAATTCTTCAATACCATTTCTGCCAACAATTGCTGGAACACTGAGTGCTACATCATTGATGCCATATTCACCATGTAATCCAGTAGATACAGGTAAGATAGATTTTTCATCACGTAAGATTGCACGACAGATTCTTACAACAGACATTGCGATACCGTAGTAAGTAGCGTTCTTTCTTTCAATGATCTTGTATGCCGCATTCTTAACATCTTCAGCGATATCTTCTTGTGCTACCTTCATATCAAGGTCACCACCCATACCTCTTAATGCAAAGAAGTCAGCGAGTGGAACACCGGAGATATTTGCCATAGACCATGTACAGATTTCAGAGTCACCATGCTCACCGATAACATATGCGTGAACAGAACGTGAGTCTACATCCAGACGTGTTCCTAATAGATATCTTAGACGTGCAGAGTCTAATACTGTTCCTGAACCAAATACACGATTTTCTGGCATGCCAGAAGCCTTCTGTGCATAGTAAGTTAAGATATCAACTGGATTAGCAACAATCAATAAGATACCTTCAGGATTTTGTGCCTTGATTTCAGCCATAATACCAGAGTGAATCTGAATATTCTTCTTGATTAAGTCAAGACGTGTTTCACCCGGCTTTTGAGCAGCACCAGCTGTAACAATAATGATAGCCGCATCCTTAATGTCGGAGTAATCACCCGCATAGATATTCATTGGTGAACTGATGGAAGTACCATGACCAATATCCATAGCCTCACCTTCAGCCTTTGCATGATTTACATCTAATAAAACCATTTCTGAAAACAGTCCACTTTGCATCAGGGCAAACGCACTGGAAGATCCAACAAATCCGCAGCCTACAACAGCTACTTTACGAAAATTAATACTCATATTTAATATATCCTTTCTGTTTTTAGATACGTCTACATTATAGGCAATTCCTTTCAAAATTTCACTTAATGTTATTTAAAAAAACTTCTTACGATTTGTTAATTTTCTCGCAAGAAGTTTTGTTTATCAACTATTTTGTTGTATCTGTCAGTGTTGGATTAAAGCTAGCATCTACATAATCTAATAGTGCTGACTTGGCAATATTACAGCAGTGGTCACCCATACGCTCTAATGTACCAAGAATATCACAGTAGATTGAAGCAGCGACAGAAGATTCACATTGGTTCTTAGACATACGTGTAAAGTGTGCCTGACGAGCCACATACTCTGCCTTATCCATCTCTTCTTCTAATGCCATTAATTCTTCATAGATAATCTTATCTTTTGTACGATATACCGCGATTGCCTTTGCGTACATTTCTTTAAACTTATCATACATACCGTTGATGTCAGCCATCGCAAAGGATGTTAGTTCACTACGGTCTTCTTGAACCATCTTATAAAATTCAGAGAGGTTCATAGATAAGTCTCCTAAACGTTCTAAGTTCTTAATAATTTCAAGATCTCTACGAATATCTGCTTGGTCAACATCCGTTAAATTTGAATTGGACGAAACTTGAACTAAGAACTCTGTAATCTTACGGTCTAGAGAATTGATCATCGATTCAGCTTGTCTTAAGTTTTCAAAGTCTTCATCTGTACCCGGTTTATTCAAGAACGCACGCGAATCAGAGACGTCCTCGCCTACAACATCTGCCAACTTAAAGATCGCATCTCTAGCCGCAGAAATCGCAACCGCAGGAAGTTCAGTACTAGCAAGATGAGCGTCCAACTCATCGATATTAATTTCAATCTTCTTAGGTTCTTCACCACGAACAATTAAACGAATTAACGCTGTAAATTGACGAAGTAGTGGGAAGAATACAATCGTCGCACTTGTATTAAAGACGATATGTGCTACCGCTATCTGCATCATTCCACCAATATGTAACTCGCCGCAAATCCATTGAATAAAGTTTGCGTATGGAACTAAGAACACCATGCCAATGGTTGTACCAATAATATTGAATAAGATATGAATGCCCGCTGTTCTTTTAGCTGCTGTAGAACCACCAATTGAAGCTAAGATACCAGTAACAGTTGTACCGATATTAGCACCGAACACGAATGGTAATACAGCACTAAATGTAAGTGCACCAGCTTCGTACATCTTCTGAACGACACCGATTGTCGCAGCAGACGCCTGTACTGCACCAGTCATGATTGTACCAGCAAGTAAGGATAAGAATGGATTTGTGGACATCGCTTCCGCAAAGGACATAAATGCCGGAACATCCTTAATCGCCGCAAGTTCATCACCCATTGAATTCAAACCAAAGAAAATCAAACCAAAACCAAGAATAATATATCCAGTACTCTTAATCTTCTGCTTCTTACCAAAGCAGATAATCATCGCACCAACAAATACGAAGTATAGAACAAAGCTATCAATATCCAAGGAAATCAATAATGATGTAACCGTTGTACCAATATTGGCACCCATTACAATACCAGCAGCCTGTTCCAAGTTCATAAGACCTGCACGAACTAAACCAATCGTAATTGCGGTTGAAGCCGAACTTGACTGCATAACGATTGTAATCGCAATACCAATCAATAAAGCACTGAATGGATTGGTTGTATATTTATCAATATAATCTCTTAACTTATCACCAGCGACAGCCTTCAAACCATCACCCATGAAATTAATACCAATTAAGAATAAACCGAAACCACCTAGGATAATATCCCATCTAATGGATGTAAGTTCCATCATTCCTCCTGTGGATCATCAGACCCTCTAAAATCTCCCCATCAAAAACGCACGGAAACAAATTCAATTTAAAATATTTTAGGCTAAAATTCAAGAATTTTTTTCGATGATAACTCTCGTTTATATCCCTCCTATTTTGATAGTTTACACCCCTGTGTATAACTTTTTATCTTCAACATGTGATTGATTAAATTTAATACACGACGCTTATCTGTACTCCATAGTGGCGCAATCAAATCTTCCGCATTTCCATCTCCTGTTAAGCGATGGATAACGATATGTTCATCTAAATGCGCAATACATTCTGTCACAAGTTCTACATACTCATCCATCTCTAAAACATGATACTGAGATGGATTAGATAAATACTGTACGCCTAATCGTGTATTCTTTAGGTAATGCAATAGCTGTAACTTTACACCATCAATCTGACAGGCATTTAAATGTTGTATCGTTTCTAACAACATTTTTTGATCCTCACCTGGAAGGCCGATAATAATATGCACTATCACTTCTATATTAATCGACTTTAGATTCTTGATTGCTTCATCGAATACTTCAAGTGGATATCCACGATTCATCCACTTCGCAGTACTTTCATGAATCGTTTGTAGACCAAGCTCTACCCAAATGAATTTATTTATATATTTTTCTTTTAACTCTTTTAAAAGTGAGATAACATCTTC
>ERZ773050.157-NODE-157-length-42031-cov-3.981108_pt1 | contig 42031 bp, 29 predicted proteins | sample MGYA00580632_ERZ773050 | MGnify/ENA primary metagenome ERZ773050 (study PRJEB29015, sample SAMEA2738123) | human oral metagenome | biome: human oral; feature: human-associated habitat; material: saliva | place: China | collected 2166 ... | reverse complement strand
TAGGTCATCCTGCCGACCAATATAGGTGCACACCACCCCCTCACGGAGGAAGGGCAAACGGCCTTATACGACACAGCGGCGTGCCCTCAGCAAGAGAGACAAAGAGACCACCTGCAGAGGGCACGACAGACAGCGCTTCGACACCCACCGAAGTGGGCTGAAAGGTGCTTCTTTTCTATAATATTTTAGGATATCAAGCTGTATAGGTTAGTTCCGTAGAACTCCTTACCTTTGATGTGCAAGTACAGCTCACAAACTACATTAAAGCAACCAACATGAAGACAACTCCATTCACCGAGATCCACAAGGCCTTAGGTGCCAAGATGCACGAGTTCGCAGGCTATGATATGCCCATCGAGTATCCTACGGGGATCATCGAGGAGCACATGACCGTCATCAAGGGTGTCGGCGTATTCGACGTCTCACACATGGGGGAATTCTGGGTCAAGGGCCCCAATGCCCTCCAGTTCATCCAAGATATCACCACCAACGACGCCTCTAAGCTCAAGGTCGGTGACATCCAGTACACCTGCTTCCCCAACGAACAGGGGGGTATCGTCGACGACCTCCTCGTCTACCACTACGAAGATGAGAAGTACCTCCTCGTCGTCAATGCCGATAATATCGAGAAGGACTGGGCTTGGTGTCAGTCGCACAACGCCGCTGGCGCTATCCTCGAGAACAGCTGCGACAACGTCGGTCAGCTCGCCGTCCAGGGCCCTCTGGCACAGCAGGTCCTGCAGCGCCTGACGGATGTAGACCTCTCTACCATCCCCTACTACACCTTCAAGGTCGGCACCTTCGCTGGCTGCCCTGAGGTCATCCTCTCCAACACGGGCTACACCGGTGCTGGTGGCTTCGAGATCTACTTCTACCCCCAGTACGGTGAGAAGATCTGGAACGCTATCTTCGAAGCAGGTAAGCCCGAAGGCATCCGCCCCATCGGTCTCGGCGCTCGCGACACGCTCCGTCTCGAAGTCGGCTTCTGCCTCTACGGCAACGATATCTGCGACACCACCTCTCCCCTCGAAGCTGGTCTCGGCTGGATCACGAAGCTCATCCCCGAGAAGAACTTCCCCAGCAAGGCATTCTTCGAGCAGCAGAAGGCCGAGGGCATCAAGCGCAAGCTCGTCGCCTTCAAGCTCTCTGACAAGGGCGTACCCCGCTCACACTATGAGATCGCTGACGCAGACGGCAACATCATCGGCGAAGTAACCTCCGGCACGATGTCCCCCACCCTCAAGACGGGTATCGGTATGGGCTATGTGAAGAAGGAATTCTCCGCTATCGGCACGCCTATCTACATCGTAGTACGTGGCCGTAAGCTCGCTGCCGAAGTCGTCAAGCCCCCCATGCGCCTCGTCGACTAAGCTCGCACTCTCTTAGCCTGCACGGGATGCGGGCTACACGAAAAAGCCCCAGACGGCTCTCCCACCTCTCTCGGAGGTGCGATGAGCCGTCTGGGGCTTGTCTTTTGTCAGTCGGGGCTATCCCTTAGTGCTTGGGCTTCTCGCTCCGCCCGTCGGCATTCTTCTGCACGAAGTAGAGGACGCCGAGGAGGTTGATGACGCCGAGGCCTGCTGCCATACCGACGATCATACGCTGTGCCTCATTAAGGAAGAAGAGCGAGACGACCGCTGCGACGATGACGAGGATGATGAGCCCGATGATAATCTTCTTGATCAGCTGCATAGTGTGTCTATTAATTGTTGCACGGGCAAAGCTACGACAATTCTCCCGCACTGCCGCCCTCTCCCTGCGATAAAAAGGCTTCGCCCCCCGCTCACCCAAAGAGGCGAGCGGGGGGCGAAGTATCGAGAATTAAAAGAAGCGTCTACGATTAGTAGCGGCTGGCTACGACGTCCCAGTCGACGATAGCCCAGAGATCCTTGACGTGGTCAGCACGACGGTTCTGGTAGCTCAGGTAGTAAGCGTGCTCCCATACGTCGACACCGAAGAGAGGACGGAGGCCCTGGACGACAGGGTTGCTACCGTTAGGCTCCTTCGTGATGACGAGTTCGCCGTCAGCCTTAGCAGCGAGCCAAGCCCAACCCGAGCCGAAGAGCGTGGTGCAAGCCGTGAGGAATTCCTGCTGGAAAGCCTCGAAGCTACCCCACTTAGCTACGATAGCATCGAGGAGCTTACCCGTAGGCTGGCCACCCTTGTTGGGACCGAACTGCGTGAAGTAGAGGTTGTGATTCAGGAGCTGACCTGCGTTGTTGAAGATAGGGCCTTCGCTCTTGCGAACGAGTTCTTCAAGAGGGAGCTCAGCATATTCCGTGCCTTCGATGAGGCCGTTCAGCGTATTGACATAGCCAGCGAGGTGCTTACCGTGGTGGAAAGAGAGGGTCTCAGCGCTGATAGCAGGCTCGAGGGCATTGGGAGCGTAAGGGAGTTGGATGAGTTCGTACTTCATCTGTGTAATTGTTTATTGGGTGTGATTAAATCGGACAAATGAGGGAGGGCATTCGCCCTGTCCTATACTGAACTAACCCAATTAAGTCCATTATTGTTTGCTTCGGGCCAGCGCACTATTGTAGTAGCGGGGGTCGCCCGTCACCTCTTTGCCCACCCAGGGCGGTAGGTCGAAGGTCTCGTCTTCGCTCTTCAGCTCCAGCTCCGCCAGGCAGAATCCCTCGAGATGACCTGCGAAGAGGTCGACCTCCCACGTATGCCCGTGGTAGGGGACGAGGTAGCGCGTCTTCTTCAGACGGTGCCCTCCGCACAGCTCGAGAAGTGCCTCGGCATCCGCCAGAGGTATCTCATATTCGTACTCATCACGCACCAGCCCCTTGGCATCGGAGGGTGTCTTCAGCGTGAGGAAGCCCTGATCGCCACGGCGACGCACACGCACCGTGGGACGTGTCGAGTGGAGGTAGCCCTGATCAATATGCAGAGCATCGGTAGCCTCAGCGAGGAAAGCCAGCGAGGTCACGAGGAACTTACGTTCGATCTCTTTCATAGCCGTCACTTAGCCGATAGTCACTTGCGTAGCGCCGTAGCCGTACTCCTGGAAGGACGCATCCTGGAAGCGGCACGTGGGGTACTTGCGTCGTAGCTCACGCTCGATAGAGGCTCTGAGGACACCATCCCCCTTCCCATGGATGAAGACGATCTTACGCCCACGCTCCCGTATATGCTCCTGCATCGTGCGGTGGAAGTAGTCACGCTGATAGTCATGGATATCTGCGCTCGACATACCTGCCGTCGTCTCGAGGATCTCCGAGGCATGGAGGTCGACGACGAGGGGCTCATCACGGCGAGGGGCAGAGGCCGTAGCCTTTGGAGCAGGCTTCTTGTCCTCCTTCTTCGTCTGCAGGGCCGAGGCCAAAGCAGATGCGTCCACCTCGGGCTTCGCCTGCTCAGCGCCACGCTCTACGATAGGGAGCATCAGCGCATCGTCGGTGAAGTAGTCGTTGGGACGGAAGGAATGGAGCTTGAAGAACTTCGTCACATCGAGCTTGAGGCGTACCGAGAGGGGGTTCTGCAGCTTCGTGATCCCCCCGTCGTGGAAGGGAAGTATCTGGATGGCGAGCTGCTCGAGGTCATTGAGATCAGCCGGGGCAAACTCCTCTAAGAAGGCATCCCCATGAGGCTCGATCGTACCCGTAGAGCGTACCTTATAGCCCGTACCGACGGCACTCAGATAGACGTAGTAGAGGGTGAAGCCGCTGTAGTTGACGAGGTAGGCTTCGTAGTTCGTCAGCCCGAGCTTAGCGCGATCTTGCGGGAGGAAAGCCAGCTGTACAGTCAGTTCGTCCTCGCCAGCACGCAAGGGACGAGCAGGGCGAGGAGCAGGAGTAGCGGGGCGACGCACTTCGCTGGGTGCGGGAGCGGCAGGCTCCGTACGCCCCTGACGGAGCTTCTCCTGAATGATCTTCGGAGGGCGAATCTCAGGGATGAAGGTGTCGCCCGCTTCGACGACGACGCAGTCCTTGAGCGGTGTGGGGATCTCGAAGCCGTCGGCATCTTCGACCCAAGCCGTATCAGCGGTGATGCGAGCCACACGCCCGCCCCCGACCGTATTGAGGAAGCGCACTTGGCTCCCTACCTGTACATTGTTAGGGTTATGCATAGAGGAGAGGAATAGGAGAAATGATAGAGCGCCTTAGCCTACCCGGCGAAAGAGCTCAAAGAACCCCAGCGCATAGAGATACTGGCTGAGGAGCAGGACGAGGAGGATAGAGCGCAGGACGAGCGCCATACGCTGCGGGAGCATACCCATCCCTCGTGCGATGAGGAAGGCGATGGGTAGCAGGGTGAGCTGGAGGAGCGCAGCCGATTCGCCAGCCACGAAGGGCACAGCGAGAAGGAGGACGAGCGGATAGAGCTGCATCGTCGAGAAGAGGTCACGGTGACGCACACTCTCCCGATAGTAGCGGCGACGATAGAGCAGGTAGCCGACGAAGAAGGTGACGAGCACCACGGCATACGACGCGAGGGGCACGGCCTCAAAGCTCTTCAGCTCCTGGGGCATCGGGAGCGGGAAGGCTCTCAGCGCAAAAGCCCCATAGGCCTGCAGCGCCCCATTCCCCATCAAGAGAAGGACGGGCACGAAGAGCCACAGCGGGAGGATCACCCCGATGAGGAGCGCAATGATGGGTCGCCAAGCGATGGAGCGCAGATGGTATTGGCCCCAGATGATGACGGGGATCAGCAGGAGGTAGACGGGAGAGACCAGCGAGAGGACACCCACAAGAAGCCCGATGAAGAGGCTGACGCGTGGCTGGTGCGTATCCTGATACGTACCGAAGCTCAAGAGGAGGATAAGGAGCTGGAAAATAAGTGCCCCAGCCGAGAGGATGCCCATAGAGGGCGTCGCCGTGAAGAGCGCCACCATGAAGAGTACCAGCAGCGGGCGCTCCACACGCTCGATGAGCAGGAAGTATTCCCCGATATAGATAGCGAAGGCAGAGAAGCCCGCCAGTACCAAGAGCCCAGCCAGACGATAGGTCCATGCCGTCGCCACGGGAAGTAGCGGCGCGAGGACGCCCGCCCCTTCGCTTACCTCACCCGTAGCAGGTGGGAGGAGGTACACAAGGAGGAAGGTGAGGAGCCATAGAGTGAACTCCAGCCAATTAGTACGCTGTCGCGAAGAGGTGAAGCGAGACATATCGAGGGGATAGCGGGTGGGAGGGCGGGGAAGCCCTCACGAGGAGAGGGAAAAGAAATGCCTACGAGAAGGGGCTACCCGTTAGTAGTCACCCTTCTCATAGGCATCTTTATCTGTGGGAGCTACGAAAGCTTGAGGAGGTCTTGACCGATATCGCGACGAAGCGTCTTACCGGTGTACTGCACGCGATCAGCGAGCTTGTAGCAGCGCTCCAGCGCTTCTTCGAGGGTTGAGCCCAAGCAGCTGGCGGTGAGGACACGCCCACCCGAGGTCACGAGATGCCCCGAGTCATCGCGCGAGGTACCTGCATGGAAGAGCAGCGAGTCGAAGGTCGGTGCGTGGGGATAACTGATGGGGATCCCCTTAGCATAGCTCTCGGGATAGCCCTCGGAGACGAGGACGACGGTAGCAGCATACTGAGAGGACTCCTCGAGATGGTAGTCGCCGAGATGGCCACGAGCCATACGCTCCAGGAGATCGACGAAGTCAGAGTCAATACGCAGCATCACCGACTCAGTCTCGGGGTCGCCCATACGACAGTTGTACTCGATAACGTAGGGATCGCCACCTACGTTCATCAGCCCAGCGAAGATGAAGCCACGATAGTCGATCCCTTCGGCACGCAGCCCTTCGATAGTGGGGCGGATGACACGCTCCTCGACACGCTGCATGAAGGCTTCGTCAGCAAAGACCACGGGAGAGACAGAGCCCATACCACCGGTATTCAAGCCCGTATCTCCCTCGCCAATACGCTTGTAGTCCTTGGCGACAGGGAGCACGCGCCAGTCACTACCGTCCGTAGCGATGAAGACCGAGCACTCGATACCATGGAGGTACTCCTCGATGACGACACGCGTGCTGGCAGATCCAAAGCGCCCCGAGAGGAGCCCACGCAGCTCACGCTCGGCTTCCTCGAGGCTCTCGCTGATGATGACGCCCTTACCAGCCGCCAGACCGTCAGCCTTCAATACGTAGGGAGGCTGGAGGGTCTTGAGGTAGTCAATGGCCTCACTAAGAGTAGACTTATCAAAGGTACGGTAAGCCGCTGTGGGGATACCGTAGCGCTGCATGAACGCCTTGCTAAAGTCCTTACTTCCCTCGAGCTGAGCTCCCTTGGCATCGGGCCCCACAATAAGGAGGTCCGTCAGACCCGCTTCGCCATGCAGATAATCGACGATCCCCTCGACCAAGGGGACCTCGGGCCCTACGACGAGGAGCTCAATATGCTCCCGACGGATGAGGGCCGCGATGGCAGCGAAGTCCGTCACCCCGATACGCGGCATACACGTACCGTAGAGTGACATACCCGGATTGCCCGGCGCGATGAAGAGCTGCGAGAGACGGGGACTGCGAGCGATGCGCCATGCCAGGGCATGCTCACGCCCCCCCGAGCCCAATAGAAGAATGTTCATACAACTGATAAGATAATAAGTAGGATGATGGCGAGTGGGCGACTACAGGTGATCCATGAAGTAGCGCGCCATCGTATAATTGAGGTGGACACGATCGACCCCGAGGACGTTGTGCTTATGTTCGGGGTAAATCATATAGTCTGGATACGTCCCAGCCTTGACACAAGCCTCTACAAAGAGCTGCGTGTGCTGCCAGACGACCGTGGGGTCAATGGTACCATGAATGAGGAGCAGGCGGCCCTTGAGGTTGCCCGCACGCAGGGAGAGGTTCGTCTCCTTGTAGCCCTCGGGGTTGTCCTGTGGGCTATCCATATAGCGCTCCCCGTACATGATCTCGTAGCGAGCCCAGTCGGTGACGGCACCACCAGCAGAGCCTACCTTGAAGACATCGGGGTAGGTCAGCATGAGGTTTGTCGTCATGAAGCCACCATAGCTCCAGCCAGCCACACCGATGCGGTCGGCATCGACGTAGGGCAGGCTCTTGAGGAAGTCTACGCCCTTCATCTGGTCGGCCATCTCATTCTTCCCGAGGTGGCGGTGGATGACCTGCTCGAAGGCTGCCCCGCGGTGGGCTGAGCCTCGGCCGTCAACGGTGAAAATGACGAAGCCCTTGGTAGCCATATAGAGGTCCCAGCCGAGGCAACCTGCGTGGAAGCGGTTCTGCACGAGCTGAGCGTGAGGGCCATTGTAGACGTAGACGATCGTGGGATACTTCTTCGCAGGGTCGAAGTTCGTAGGCTTGAGGAGGCGGTAGTGGAGGTCCGTCACGCCGTCGGCAGCCTTGATCGTGCCGAAGGTGATCTCAGGATTGATGAAGCCAGCTTCGGGATCCTTCGACTGGTAGAGGGTAGCGATAGGCTTGCCCGTAGCCACCGAGAGGAGGCGGTTCTCCGTGGGGTTCTTCAGCGACTCATACGTGTCAAGGAGGTACTTCCCATCAGGAGAGAGCTGCCCGACGTGCCAGCCTGCCTGTGGGGTGAGGATGCGCGTCTTGCGCCCGTCGATGCTGACCGAAGCGATGACACGGTCAATGGGGCTCAGCTGCGTGGAGCTGTAGACGATGGTCTTACCGCCGTCAGCGAAGCCGAGGAAGTCAGTGATCTCCCACTCGCCACGGGTGATCTGCCCGAGGAGCTTCCCATCGACATTGTAGCGATAGAGGTGCGTGTAGCCGTCACGACGCGTCTGCCAGACGAACTCCTTATCACGCCCAGGGATAAAGCGCATGGGCCACTGGGGCTCGATGTACTTATCGTTGTGCTCTGAGAAAAGGGTCTTGATGTAGTCGCCCGTAGCAGGGTCGTAGGCCTTGAGGTCCATGTGATTCTGCTCACGGTTGACCTCTGCGATGTAGACCGTCTTGCTATCGGGGGCCCAAGAGATATTCGTCAGGTACTTCTCCTTAGGCTCACCCGTCTTGATGTAGGTGGTCTTCCCCGAAGCCACGTCATAGATCCCGAGGGTCACGTGGTGGCTGGGCATACCAGCCATGGGGTAATAGAGCTTCTCCTCGGTAGCCTTGCGAGTATTGGTGTGAACGAGGGGATAAGGAGTCACCATGCTCTGGTCCATACGATAGAAGGCCAGACGGCTCCCGTCGGGGCTCCAGAAGAGCCCGCCATTGATCCCGAACTCATTCTGATGCACGCTCTGCCCGTAGACGAGTGTGGGCGTGCCATCGGTCGTCAGCTGCTTCGACGAGCCATCGGGGAGGAGGAGGAAGAGGTTGTTGTCTCGTACAGCCACAGCGTGCTTAGCACGAGGAGCCAGAGCGAAGGCCTGCTCAGCACGGCCAGCGCGCTCGAAGGCTGCGAGCTGCTTCTTCGTCTGTGGATCGATGAGGTAATGCTTCTTGCCGAAGGGGATGAGGAGCCCCTCATCTACGACGGAGAAGGGCGTGAAGTACTTTGCCCCCGCGCCCTTTGTCGCCTCGCCGATGATCGCGAGGAACTCATCCTGACTCAGCAGGGTCTTCTCTGGGTGAGCGGCTGTCGGCGTGCCGATCATGAGGCGCGTGCTATCGATGTACACATAGTCGCTACCGAGCCAGCGAAGGGAGCGGAGCGAGGTACGACGGAGCGCCTTGGGTGAGCCGAGCGTATATTCTTCGAGGGTGGGGCTACGGTGCTGCTCCTGCGCGGGAAGCTCAGTCACCGCGAGGGTGGTGGTCGCCATAGCAAGTAAAGCTAACGTACGGATGTTCATCATTGCTTAGTTATAGTGTGAGTAGTAGTCGATCCTATCTACAAAGATAGTCAATGTCCCGGCTTCTCTGGGGCACTAAAGCTGATAGGAAGCGGAGCACTTACGGGTCTCCTCGACGCGGCATGCCACGAGCGTAATCCCCGTCCCCTCGAGCTGCTGAGGCCCGACGACGGAGACCAGGTGCATGGCGATCTGCTCAGCCGTAGGATTGAAGGGGACGACGCACAGATCCTCGGGCACCAGACGGCGTAGCTCGGGGAGCAGTGGGTCTTCAGCCCAAAGCACCATCTTGTGGTCCCAATTCTCCTCAAGCCACTGACACAGACGCTCCTTGATCTCGGAGAAGTCAATGACGCGCCCTACCCCATCGAGCTCGGGAGCCGTGCAGACGAAGTGGATGCGATAGTTGTGCCCGTGCAGATGACGGCACTTGCTCTCGTGCCCGACGACACGGTGGCCCATACTGATATCGTGGTAGCGCTCTACTGTGATCATATCTATCCTATTAGCTATACAAAGATACGGCATCTTGCCCATAGCCTAAAGGGCGAAGACCACCCAGAGGCAGGGCACCTCGACCCCTATAATGGCGCACGGGCACGACATCTCCGAGGGAGACATCGTGCCCGTGGCTAATCAGTAGGTCGGACCTATGCTTACTTAGCCATAGAGTCAACAGCAGCCTTAGCTGCAGAAGCAGCTGAGTCGATAGCTGCGCCAGCAACGCCAGCAGCGCTGTCAACCGTAGAAACTACGCTTTCAACCATCGTAGCGCTGTCCATAGCCGTAGAGTCCTGAGCGTTCTGCTCGTTGTTACCTGCACATGAAGCAAAAGCAGCTGCTACAGCTACAAATGCGAATGCGAAAAACTTCTTCATCTTTCTTTCTTACGTTAATTAGTTATTGATTTCGAATTCGTAATGAATAACACTGCAAATATACGGCAACAATCCGTTTCGGCAATAAGCCAAGACGTCTGAGCTACCGTGATCGCAGGGGATTTCTTGCGTCATCCCCCCGCAGACAAGCGTCGTTGAGGGCCATTACTCATGGGCACCCTCTTGTGCGCCTTCGCAGTATTATACAGGCAAGGGGCTGTGAAGCACCCTCAGAGCTGCGTGGAGTATAGCGGACTCGAACCGCTCACCTCGACACTGCCAGTGTCGCGCTCTAGCCAGATGAGCTAATACCCCATATATATAAGTGTGACGAGATCCGCTTGATCTTCATTGTCGGTGCAAAGGTAGTAAATATTTTATTTCAAAGTATCTTTGCCCCAATAAGAGAGCGAAAAAAATCTCGCACTCACCACCCTCTTTCCCCACGACCATTCCGATGATCCTATACAATACGACCTTCGTCCTTGCCCCTCAGACTCAGCAGGCTTTCCTCGCATTCATGCGTGAGGTTTACCTCCCTGCACTCCATGCTGATAGCCTCGTGCAGCACCCCCGCCTGCACCGCATCGCCCCCCACGAAGAGCATCCCGAGGCACTCTCCTATGCCCTGCACTTCTACGCCGAGGGCGAGGTGCACCTACAGGACATCCTCTCAAACACGGGGCTCCGCCTGGCCGATCTCCTCACCAAGCAGTTCGGCGAAGCGGTCTTAGGCTTCAGCACGATCATGCATGTGGTCGACTAATCATCTGCCACCGAACTATACCGTATATAAGGAGTAGCTATGTCAGAGCGCATCATCATGGGCATCGACCCCGGGACCATCGTCATGGGCTACGGCCTCATCGAGGTCCGTGGGCAGGAGGCACGTCTTTTGGCTCTCGGGGTCATCAGCCTCAGCAAGTACGAGGACCATTACCTACGCCTCAAGCGCATCTTCGAGCGGGTGCAGGGCCTCATCGATGAATTCCACCCTGACGAGCTGGCTATCGAAGCCCCCTTCTTCGGGAAGAACGTCCAGAGTATGCTCAAGCTCGGCCGCGCCCAAGGTGTGGCGATGGCGGCAGCCCTCACGCGCGATATCCCCATCACCGAATACGTCCCTATGCGTATCAAGCAGGCCATCACAGGGAACGGCGCTGCCTCCAAGGAGCAAGTCGCGGGCATGGTACAGCGCTACCTGAAGATCCCTCAGGATCAGATGCCCCGCGAACTTGACGCCACCGACGGCCTCGCAGCCGCTCTCTGCCACCACTTCCTCACCTCCTCTCCCCTACGCTCTGCCTCTGCAGGCGCCACGAAGAACTGGGCAGACTTTGTCAAGCAGAATCCCTCCCGCATCAAGGGGCTGAAGAAATAGCTCCGCCCTCTACCCTCCCTTTCAGGGAAACACCATCATCTCTGCGCCCAAAGGCCACGCACAATCCCCTCATATACATACTCTTCACACCGCACCCTGAGAAGGGGTGGTGCGACCAGTACTGGTTGATGAGCTGACCAGTACTGGTCACCTATAGTAAGCAGTACTGCTTCGCGCGCTGACCAATACTGGTTCGACGCGTGACCAGTACTGGTCAGATCATCGACCAATATAGGTTCACTTGCTGACCCATATAGGTTACTTCTCCCCCCTGCATAAAGGTATATACCCTCTCGCATAGAGCCCTGAAGACAAGGGCTATTGGGCCTTAGAAAATCACGAGCAAGAAGGAAGCACTCCGACGAGCTCCCATCCCCTCAGAATAGAAAAGCCCAACTCCATCCATTCGATGAAGCTGGGACACCCTTCGCTAAATATTTTAGTATTTCCCGAGCAAAATCTCGCCCTATCTCGCTGATGCAAAGCGTAAAAAAGGATGGAGATACCCCATCCTTTTAACTATTAAACACCCCTTTTACTGGTTATCCGTGGGGACACATGTAAAGGGAGATTAAAGTTTTTCGGCGGCGCGAAATTGCTTGTTTTTGCGCAAGAAACTTCACACCTTTGTTATACCAATTCGAAGCAATCTTATCGTGCCTCAAATCTAACGGTCACCTCACCGGACCAGCGCCTGACAAATACACATGGATTGTACGGCCTCAGCTCTTCCTCCTTCCGAGCTGAGGCCGCTTTCTATCTATAACGCCCCTATCTCGCATCTAGTTCATCATCCATAGCAAAGCCCCGCACCATAGATCAGCTATGGTGCGGGGCTCAGTCTTAGAGAGTAGATACTCTGGAGTGACTACAGATGCGCTTCGTGCGAACGACTAACGACAGGCCTCACGTGCACGACTGAGCGCAGATCACGCTCCTCGGTCAGTGGGCGCAGGTCCTTCGAGAGGTCGGGAGGCAGTGCAGAGCCAGGACGCAGGATGCGCGTCACGTGGATACGATACTCATTGCCACGCACCAAGCCATAGCGCCCATGCGAGGTCTTCTCCGGAGCCTCGCTATCATCGAAGTGACGGATAGGTACCGTGTAGTAGCAGTAGCCATGGTGATGGAAGCTGATGCCGTGCGACTCGAAGGGAGCCGACAGCGAGCCCTCCGTCAGCGCTGCATCTTGGACGGCCTGCTGGAGGCGTGCATTGGATGACGCACCCGTCTTGATGATCTGTCGCAGCTCATGCTCGGGGTAATACCAGCCCTCGAAGCTGAACCACCCTTCATCCCCCTGCAGACTCAGACCTGCTGGGATATAAGGGAAGCGTAGAACGACCGTGGGCACAGCACCTGTGAGATAAGCCGTAGGAGGCACCGTCGTCTCACGGAGGTAGTAGGGCTGGCTCTTACGTGCCGCTGCGAAGGCCGACTCTCCAGCGAGGAGGGCTGCGCGAGGTATCACCGTCGACGTCTTACCGAGGATCATCTCGGGAGTGTAGTAAGAGAGATACTCAGCGAGGTTCGTCGGAGCCGAAGTCCCCCACTGCTCATAGAGACGGCTCGAGGGATAGCGGTCCGCAGCGGCAGAGCCATCGCCTGCGACTTCCTTGCCCCCCGAGCGCAGAAGACCAAGCGGGCGGAGTGGAGCCGTATAGCGCGCGATGCCATTGACGAGATAGTCTGCAGGAGCACTCCCTCGAGTGACGCCCGTAGGGAGCTGGGGCTCGCCATAGACGAGGACACGCGCCAGCGTGGGCTCCAGCGTCACCTGTACCTGTGGAGCAGAAGTCCCGAAAGCCGAGCTGGGCACAGAGATAGCCCCCTGCTCATTGAGCTGCGAGATCGAGATATTAGACTCCGAAGCCTTCGAGAGGTCATCGATGAGGTAAGCTGTATAGCCTGAGATACCACTCAGTGGACGGCCGATAGCGATATGCTCCAGCAGAGGGCGCGTGGCATTCGCTACGACCACGAGCTTATAAGCCCCTTCGGGGAGTGAGAGCTTGATATCCTTGAGCTGATCCACCGAGGTTACCTTAACCTCACGGAGCTGGGTAGAGAGCTGGGTATCCTCCGAGTAGAAAGCGAAGTGAAGCGTGGAGATACGGAGCATAGGATCCTCCTCATCGAGGCCTCGCAGGGCGATGCTACGTGGGGCACGCACCGAAAGATGCAGGGTCGATGAACCTTCCTTAGGCTGGGGCGTAGGCAGAGGTAGGCCATTATCTCGAGCACTACAACCCGCGAGAAGCAGAAGAGAGAGGGACAAGGAAAGGGCGCGCCGCACAGACGCACCAAGGGGTAATGTGTAGCTCATGATGAATGCGTTTTGGTGTGGTAGAAGGAGGGAAAGCAACAGCCCCCGAAGGACTCCCAGGAGGGAAGGCTTCGGGGGCTGGTGCGAAAGGGAGGGGCAGTCTCTTAGACGAGCTCGTGGATGATGAGACCTGAGCGGAGCTTAGGCTCGAACCACGTCGTCTTAGGAGGCATGATATTGCCCGAGTCAGCGATATCGATCAGCTGCTTCATAGAGACAGGGTAGAGTGCGAGAGCAAACTTCATCTCACCGCTATCGACGCGCTTCTTCAGCTCGCCAAGGCCACGGATACCGCCGACGAAGTCGATACGCTTGTCAGAGCGGAGGTCCTTGATGCCGAGGATCTCATCGAGGATGAGGTTAGAAGAGATCGTCACGTCGAGCACGCCGATGGGGTCGTGGTCATCATAGGTGCCGGGGCGCGCCGTCAGCGAGTACCAGTGGTCTCCGAGGTAGAGGGAGAAGTTGTGCAGTGCTGCGGGGTGGTAGATCTCCGTCCCCTTGTCCTCGACGATGAAGTGCTCCTCGAGGCGCTTCAGCAGCTCCTCCTTGGTCAGCCCATTGAGGTCCTTGACCACGCGGTTGTAGTCAATGATGGTGAGCTGATCATCAGGGAAGCACACGGCCATGAAGTAGTTGTACTCCTCGTCCCCACGGTGATTGGGGTTCTGGCGACGCTTCTCATCCCCGACCAGGGCAGCAGCGGCAGAGCGGTGGTGACCGTCGGCGATGTAGAGGGCGGGCATCTCGGCGAAGAGCTCCGTGATGCGGGCGATGTCCTTCTTATCATCGATGATCCAGAACTCGTGACCGAAGCCGTCCAGCGGTGCGATGAAGCTGTAGACGGGCTTGGCGGCCGTGTACTTGGCTACGATGGCGTTGATCTCGTCTTTGGCAGGGTAGGCGAAGAAGACCGGCTCGATATTGGCATTGTTCACGCGCACGTGCTTCATGCGGTCCTCCTCCTTATCCTTGCGGGTCAGCTCATGCTTCTTGATGACGCCCGTCATGTAGTCCTGGACAGCGGCGCAGACGACGAGGCCGTACTGCGTCTTCCCATTCATCGTCTGGGCGTAGACGTAGTAGTTCTCCTCGGGGTCCTGGACGAGCCAGCCCTTGTCGCGGAATCGGCGGAAGTTCTCAGCAGCCTTAGCATAGACCGCCTCGTCATGCTCATCCGTGCCGACGGGGAAGTCGATCTCAGGGCGGATGATATGGTAGAGGGACATCTCGTTGCCCTCGGCCTCGGCACGAGCCTCCTCACTGTTGAGGACGTCGTAGGGACGAGAGGCGACGCGCTCGACGAGCTCCTGAGGGGGACGTATGCCCCTGAATGGTTTGATGATCGCCATAGCTGTAGGTATCTAGGGGGTGTGTAAGGGCGGCTCGACTACTTGTTGAGGCGGAAGCGCTCGTTGCCCTCCTTGATGAAGCCCACGATCTGTCGGGCAGCGGCCAACCCAGCGTTGGTATTGGCCTCAGCCGTCTGGGCACCCATCTTCTTGGGCGTGGAGAAGTAGCGCTCACCGAGGGCAGCCTCGTAGTCCTCGTGGGCTGCGGGACGGATGTCGGAGAGGAAGCGCAGGTCCTCACGCTCCTTGAGCAGCTCGAGTAGCTCGGGCTCGTTGATGATCTCCTTGCGGGCGGTGTTCACGAGGATCCCCTTCTTGGGCAGCAGGCTGACCAGCTCGCGGCCGATGGAGCCCTTCGTCTCGGGTGTGGCGGGGATATGCAGGGAGACGATGTCGCAGGTGGAGAAGAGCTCGCGCTGGCTAGCTACGGGGTGTACACCCTCCTGCTGCATGACTTCGGCAGGCGTGAAGGGGTCGTAGGCGTAGATATCCATGCCGATGCCCTTGGCGATGCGTGCGACGTTGCGCCCCGTATTGCCATAGGCCAGTAGGCCCAGCTTCTTGTCCTTGAGCTCCGTGCCCGAGGCGCCGTTGAAGCGGTTGCGAACCGTGAAGAGGAGGAGGGCGAAGACGAGCTCAGCCACGGCATTGGCGTTCTGCCCTGGGGTGTTCATGACGCAGACACCATGGGCGGTAGCGGCCTCGAGGTCTACGTTGTCGTAGCCTGCGCCAGCACGCACGACGATCTTGAGCTGGGGGGCAGCGTCGAAGACCTCCTGGTCGATGATGTCGCTGCGGATGATGATGGCGTCGACATCAGCGACGGCAGCCAGCAGCTCGCTCTTGGCGCTGTACTTCTCGAGGAGGACGACCTCGAAGCCAGCCTCGCTGAGGATGGACTTGATCCCTGCTACGGCGGGGGCAGCAAAGGGCTTTTCGGTGGCAATAAGGACTCTAGACATAGTGTTGATGTAATGATGATGCGTGTCGTGTGGGATAGATGTAGGTGCAGGCAGCCGCGCCTCGGAGCCCCCCGCTGAGGCGAGGGGCTCCGAGCGTAGCGCCTATAGGGGAGCGGGGAGCTTACTTAGCGACCTTGCGCTCGAAGTCCTTCATCGTCTGGACGAAGTACTCAACGCTGCTCTTAGGCATAGCGTTGTAGAGCGAAGCGCGGAAGCCACCTACAGAGCGGTGTCCCTTGAAGCTGACGAAGCCGCGAGCGGAGGCGAATTCGAAGAACTCCTTCTCTAGCTCCTGGTAGGCCTCGCTCATCACGAAGCACACGTTCATGATCGAGCGGTCCTCGGCGTTGACCGTACCACGGAAGAGGGGGTTGCGGTCGATCTCGTCGTAGAGGATGGCGGCCTTCTCGAGGTTCATCTTCTCCAGAGCCTTGACCCCACCGAGCTCCTTGTACCACTTCATCGTCTGCAGGGCGACGTATACGGGGAAGACGGGAGGCGTGTTGTACATCGAGTCCTTGTCGACGTGCGTGCGGTAGTCGAGCATCGTAGGCAGTGGACGATCTACATGGCCGAGGGCGTCGCGACGTACGATGACGAAGGTAGCCCCTGCTGGTGCGATGTTCTTCTGCGCACCGCCATAGATGAGGTCGTACTTAGCGATATCTACCTCACGGGTGAAGATGTCGGAGGACATGTCCCCTACGAGGCGGACGTTGACGTCGGGATCGTAGCGCAGCTCGGTACCGTAGACGGTGTTATTGCTCGTCAGGTGGAGGTAGTCGATGTCGCTAGGCACCTCACCGGTGAGCCAGGGCTTGGGGTACCAGACGTAGTTGTCGGCCTTGGAGGAGAAGCTGACTACTTCGCCGAAGAGCTTAGCTTCCTTGGCAGCCTTGTTTGCCCAGGTACCAGAGTCGACGTAGGCCGCCTTGGTCTTCAGCAGGTTCATGGCTACCTGAGCGAACTGAAGGCTGGCGCCGCCCCCGAGGAAGAGCACTTCGTAGCCCTCAGGGATATCGAGTAGCTCCTTCATCAGACGGCGTGCCTCCTCCATCGTAGCGGTGAACTCCTTGCCACGGTGAGAGACTTCGAGGATAGACAGGCCAGTGCCTGCATAGTTAAGGACGGCAGCAGCTGCATCCTTGATCACGCTTTCGTCCAGGATGGAGGGTCCAGCGGAGAAATTGTGCTTCTTCATAAGAGCAGATATTTAGTGATGAATAATAGGCTTGTACTTCGGGGCTCAGCCCGCGGTACCCCATAGGGTGCACGGGGGCTAAACTCCTAGAGCAAAGGTATTAAAAAAACATACATCAGACGACGCACCGTAGACATTCGCTGGGGGTAGGGCTAAGGCGTATCCTAAGGCGCTCGGGCTAAGGATTTTAAAAGACTTACGGATGCCCCCACTCCGAGCCTCATCGGGCCTGTGGCGAGGCTCGGGTCGTGCCGCGGGTCTGTTAGAATGCTAAGGTTTGCCCCGACCTAAGCCCCAAAGAGCTGCGCAAAGTGAGGCAAATCGCCTCATCCCCGCGCTACTCCTCGCCCGCACGGATGCGCTGCTCGAGCTGCTGGAAGCGGCGCACGAGCTCGGGGTGCTTGTCGGCCACATTGTGCCGCTCCTCGGGGTCGTGCTTCAGGTCGTAGAGCTGCGGGGTGGGCAGGTAGCCCGTCTCGATCTTGGGCCCCCAGGTGATCATTGGCCCGTGTGTCGAGGGGGCGATATACTTCCAGCGCTCGTCGCGTAGGCCGAGGGTCTTGTCAGCCGCTTGCTGTAGGATCCAGGGACGGCTCCGACGGCTCTGGCCGAGCCATACCGCCAGCTGATCACGGCTGTCAGGGGCGGCCTCTGCGGGGAGCTGGACGCCGAGCAGGGCGGCGAAGGAGGCCAGCCAGTCGGCCTGTGTCACCAGCGCCTCACTGCTGCGCCCCGCACGGACGACGCCTGGCCAGCGGACGATAGCGGGGATGCGCGTACCGCCCTCGAAGGCGCTGTACTTATACCCACGGTAGTGCCCCGAGGGGTTGTGCCCCCCGAGGAGCTCCTCGGCGCGGTCGTCATAGCCGTCGTCGATGACGCCGCCATTATCGCTGGAGAGGACTACCAGGGTATTATCCGCTATCCCGAGGCTATCCAGGGCGCGCAGCACTTCCCCTACCGACCAGTCGAACTGTACGATGGCATCCCCGCGCAGGCCCATACTGCTCTGCCCGCGGAAGCGGGGGTGGGGGAAGCGCGGTACATGCACGTCGTTGGTGGCGAGGTAGACGAAGAAGGGCTCCGCGCGCTGGCTCTGCTCACGGATGAAGTCGATGGCGTGCCGCGTGATGGAGTCGGCGATGTCCTCATCCTTCCACAGCGCCTTACCCCCGCCCTTCATATAGCCGATGCGGCCGATGCCGTTGACGATGGACATGTCGTGCCCGTGGCTGGAGCGAAGGTTATAGAGGAGCTCGGGATGGGTACGCCCTGTGGGCTCGCCCGCTAAGTTCTGACGATAGTTCACCTCAATGGGCGCCGTGGGGTCGTAGTCCGCTACGCGCCCATTGTGCATGAAGACGCAGGGCACACGGTCGGCGGTGGCCGCCATGATGTAGGACTCGTCGAAGCCCAGATCCACGAGCCCTGGCGTGACGAGGCCATTCCAGTCCTGCGTCCCTGTCTTGTCCCCCAGCCCCAGATGCCACTTGCCGAAGGCCGCCGTACGGTAGCCCGCAGCCTTGAAGAGGTCGACCATCGTGTACTGCTCGGGGCGGATGATCATGCCCGCATTGCCTGGGGCGACATCCGTGCCCGCTCGCCGCCAAGCGTACTGCCCCGTCAGCATGCCGTAGCGGGAGGGTGTGCTGGTGGCGGCTGCGGCATAGGCGTTGGTCAGGCGCAGCCCTTGGCTGGCGAGGCGGTCGATGTGGGGCGTCTTGACATTCCGAGCGCCGTAGCAGGCGAGGTCGGCATAGCCGAGGTCATCGGCGTAGATGATGAGGACGTTGGGGCGTGTGGTGGGGAGCTTGGCCTTCGCCCCAGGGGCGGCGGGCTGTGCGCTGGCCGCAAGGGGGAGCGCTGCCGAGGCGGCCAAGAGACGCCCGAGGCGGAGAGCTTGTGTTTCGCTGAGCATGATGGTGTCTGATTGATAGGACAAAGGTACTAAGTCTCGGGGCTCGCTGTGCTGCCTCAAGGCGGCTCGGGACGTGCTGCGCCGCTGCGGCTAGCCCGCCCAAGGAGGCGCCGCACTGACTTCCCCTCTATAATATTAAGGAGTATGAGTGCCCGAGCGTACCGACTCAGGGGCAAAGGTAGGCCTTCCCTCGGCGCCGCGTCCCCAGCGCTGGGGCGGTATCTCGCGGCTCTCTACCCCAAGGGGGAGCACTAGCCCCTGCACGAGCTGCCGTCGAAGGTGCTGAGGATGGGCACGCCCTCCCTAAGCTCGCAGCGTAGGAGCTCCTCGAAGCTCCTGCCCCTAGGCGCTATACACCGCGATAGCTCCGCGTAGGTGCAGCCATGGAAGCCGACATAGTCGCCCCATGTAGCCTCCGAGAAGTCGATCTCGAGCTCCAGCTCCTGGGGGAGGCGCGACTCGAAGACGCCGTTGAAGGTCACATCACGGAGCGGCCCCACGAAGGAGCAGCGGGTGAAGCTGCTGCGATTAAAACTGACGTTCGACCACGTGCACTGGGCGAAGACGCAGCCGATATAGCGCGTGTCCCACATGGCCTTGTTCCGCAGCGTGCAGCGCTCGAAGCGGCAGTCCGCGTACACCCCCGAGTGCTCGCCCCAAGCGCTGTCATTGCCTAGTCTCATGCGCTCGAAGGTACAGCCCTCGAAGGATAGCGCTCCGTACAGCCTGACGTCCGAGACCTGGCAGCCGAGAAAGGTGCAGCTCCGAAAGACGCAGTCCTTGAAGATGGCGTGATTGAAGTCCGTCCGATCAAAGAGCAGCCCCTCGAAGAGCCGTCCCGTGACGCGCTCCTTGAAGGCAAAGCTCCCCGTGTAGCGCGTCAATCCTTTGTTCAAATTCTCCTGTCCCATATCTTAGGCCTAATCCTAGCTAGCGTGACGCATGCGCGGGATACCCTGTGCACGCCGCCTAAGCCAAGGTAAAGATACACAATTGCTCCGTGCGCGAGGCGCTGCAGCCTAAGGAGGAGCGGGGCTGAGGGATATCCCTCACGCGGCTGACTGCCGTCCCTCAGCGTCCCGATGGCTATCCCTCAGCACCCTCACTGATGCCCTTCAGCGAGCCCCGAGGCTGAGGGTGGCGCCGCGGGAGGCTGGAGCGGGCTGCTCGGGGTAGGCTTCGTGTATCCGTCGCCCTTAGCCTAAGGACCATAATAGGACAAGGGTCAGCCCAGCCCCCTAGAGGAGCTTAGGCTGACCCTTGCCGTGCTGCTGGCCTTGTGCGAGGCGGGCGGTCGTGCTAGAAGCGGTAGGTCGCGCTGAGCTTCAGCGAGCGTGGCGCCCCTGGGAAGGAGCGTAGCTTGTCGTAGCCCGAGATGAAGTAGCGCTTGTCGAAGAGGTTGTCTAGATTGAGCTGTAGCTGCAGGTCACGTACCTTGTAGTAGAGGGCGGCGTGCACGAGGGCGTAGCCTGGGTAGCTGATGGTATAGCTGCGGCGGCCGACCTGCCCCAGCCGCTCAGAGACCCCATGCACCCCGAGGCCGAAGCCGAAGCCACGTAGGAGTCCCCGTGGGACGATGAACTTCGACCAAAGGCTGCCCGAGTGGCGTGGCGTGCTGGGGCGCTGTAGCCCGAGGTCCTTCGTCCCTGCGGCGGCCTTGGTGATCTCGGCCTCGTTGAGTCCATAGCTGGCGGTGATGCTCCAGTAGGGCGTGAGCTGCCCCGCTACATCCAGCTCCAGACCGCGGCTGCGCTCCTCTCCGATGGGCACCATCAGGTCGGGCTGACCGGTGATGCCAGCATTGTAGAGCGTATTGCGCTGCGTGAGGTGGTAGGCCGCGGCTGTCACGCTGAGGCGTCCGCCGAGGTATTCACCCTTGGCGCCCAGCTCCCACAGCTCGCTCTCTACGGGATCGAAGGGACCTCCCGCGGCAGGGTTGCTCTGCACGGCGACACTCTGCGGCTCGAAGCCGCGCAGCCAGGTCCCGTAGACATTGGTGCTCGGCAGCAGGCTGTAGACGAGCCCTATGCGCGGCGTGAAGGCACGCTGCTCGGTGCGCTGCTCGCCGCCCTTGGCGTCCTTGACGACATCGGTGAACCACTCGTAGCGCAGTCCTAGCAGCAGCTGCAGACGCTGCCAGCTGAGCTGCTCCTGCAGGTAGAGGCCACTGGCGTACTGCGTCGTGGGCTTGACGGTCTTGGACTCGTAGAGGTACTTGGAGATGTCCTGGTACTGGTTGCCCGAATTGGTGTTGAGGTCGAAGGCAGGGACGTTCGTCCGTGGGTTGCCGTCCTTGTCGAGGAGGTAGTCTGCGGCCTTCTTGGCATTGTAGCTCTTAGTCGTGCCGCCATTCTTGAGCAGGTAGCCGCCCGCCTCGATGTAGGACGAGCTAGGGAGCACATCGGTGCTGAAGTAGTCGTAGCCCAGGAGGAGCTTGTGCCTCAGTGCCCCTGTGCGGGTGTCCCAGGTGAGGTAGTTGTTGAAGCTATTGTTGCGGAAGGAGCGCAGGCGCTGCGTCACGCGCATCAGCACGCGGCTGGGGTCGTCGCTGCCATCGGCCTTCTTGGCGAAGGCGTTATCCTGCGAGTGCTCCCGCAGGTCCTCGTCGTAGGTGGAGTAGAGGTAGGTACTACTGAAGAGTAGCCCTGGGGCGAGCTGGTGGCTCAGGGAGAAGGTGAGGTTGGTCATCCGCTCGCGGAGGTAGTCGTTCGCCGCGGACTGCGTCGCGCTGATGGGGCGCGAGTCGAGCGCTCCGTCACCGAAGATCGCCAGCCCACGGTCCAGCTTGCCCGAGCTAGCGCTATAGACGAGGTCCATCCCGAGCTGCGTGCGCTCGGAGAGGCGATAGGTCAGCGAGGGGGCGACGATATAGCTCGTCAGGCCCTGCAGGTCGCGGAAGCCGTCGGTGTCCTCATAGCCGAGGTTGAGGCGATAGAGGAGGCTCTTGCGGCTATTGAGCGGCCCTGTGAAGTCGCTGTAGGCGCGCAGCGTGTGCCAGCTGCCCGTGGTGAGGCTCAGCGAGCGACGCTGTACCTCCAGCGGCTTCTTGGTCACGCGGTTGATGATGCCGCCTGGGGCTGCGTTCCCGAAGAGGGCCGAAGAGGGGCCCTTGATGACCTCGACGCGCTCGATATTGGCCAGTGAGGACTGACGCCAGAGGCTCGTCTGGGTGCGCATGCCATTGATGAGGTTGCCCGAATTGCGGTTGCCCGTAGCGCGGAAGCCACGGATGGAGAAGTCGTTGTAGAAGGAGTACTGGTGGATGCCACTGATGTTGCGGACGACATCGTTGACCGTCGTGGCGCCTTGGTCGAGGACGAGCTCCTTGGTCACGTAGCCTATGGACTGAGGTACGTCCTTGAGGGCGGTGGCGGTCTTCGTCCCGACGAAGGAGAGGTTATTCTTATAGCTCTCGGCGCGGCGCCCTAGGACATCCACGGTGGGGAGGAGGTCCTCGCGCTCACGCAGCGCAAAGTCTATATGCTGGTGCATCTCGGGGCGGTCATCCTGCCCGAGGCTGATGATACGCTCCTGGGGGTGGTACCCCAGGGCATGCACCACGAGGACGTACTGCCCTCGGGGGACGTCGGGGAGGAGGAAGAAGCCCGAGCGTCCGCCCTGCACCTTCAGGGGGAGGCCCTTGATGCTGATGATGGTCTCGGGGATGGGACTGCCGTAGATATCGGTGATCTGACCGCGTAGGTCGTAGTGCCCGGGGCGCGGGCTATGTGCAGTCTGCGGCTCGGTGCCGCCTGCTGCCTGGGGCGTCTGGGCGGTGGCGAGGCTGCTCGCGGCCAGAAGCGCTAGGAGTACTGGGAGCTTCACGTAGGTGCTATCTAGAGTTATATACCTAGGGGCGGGCTACGGCCTAGAGCCGCTACGCACCCGCCTCTGTCTGCGCTGCAAAAGTACGCCAAAGCCTTGCCCGCCGTACGCTCAGCCCTGAATTTACCTAGATGTAGGGATAGCCGCCTGCCGCTGTCCCCCTAGCCTTGAGGAGCTCCGAGCTGCCCCTTGGCCTCCTCCGCCCTTCGCCCGAGCGGTGCTGACTGGTATCCCTCACGTAGCTCACTGCCGTCCCTCAGCCACCCCACTGATATCCTTCGCTGCCCCTCACTGATATCCCTCACGCGGCTGACTGCCGTCCCTCAGCGTCCCGATGGCTATCCGTCAGCGCCCTCACTGATACCCCTCAGCGAGCTCCGAGGCTGAGGGCCGCACGGCGGGTGGCTGGGTAGGGCAGCACCGCAGCTAGGCTCGGGACGCTGCTCGTAGGGGTAGCTGCATAAAGCGACAGCGCGCATGAGCCGGAACTCATGCGCGCTGTGCCTCGTGTTGCCTCATAAGGACTCGAACCTTAACAAACAGGACCAGAATCTGTTGTGCTACCATTACACCATGAGGCAGTGTTTGTGAACCTTGGCGGACTCGAACCGCCGACCCCCACCCTGTCAAGGTGATGCTCTAAACCAACTGAGCTAAAGATTCATCGCTGCAAAGGTAAGGCTTTTTTCCGAATTTGCAAATATCCCCCTGCAAGCTAAGTCGGACAGCTAGGCCAACTTACTGGAGACTAAAGCCTAAAGCGCTAGGGAAGCCGATCCACGACGAGCACGCGATCCGCTGCGATCGAGACGAGGCCTACGCCAGAGGAGGTGTTGGAGGGGAACTGCAGCGGTGTGGCGAGGAAGTTATCCTCTGAGTAATCGCCGGCCTCCAGCGTGTTGAGCTGCTTCATATAGAGGTAGGCCTCACGGCTGATGGCCTGCAGCACGAGCTCGAGGCGAGGCGCTAGCTTCGGGTCGGGGCTCCCATAGCTCCCGCCCCAGCGTGCCAACGGATAGTCGCTGTCGAACTCCAGCACGGCTTGCCCGCCCTGCATCAGTCGGTCGGAGAAGACCTGCGTCTTATTGCGCGCGGGGCGTCCGACCAGCTCCCCGATGCCGTCGTCCTTGCGCCCCTTAGGGATCACCTCGCCGTCATTGAGGATGAGGCTATTGTCCACATCGAGGGGGAGGTAGTCTATATGGTAGCGCAGCACGCCCGCGGAGGTACGCCAGGGATGCACCACCCTCAGGGCGATGCGGTAGTAGTTGGTCTCGGCCACGGGGTCCCGCATCTCTACCCTCCAGTGCAGGACACCTCGCGTAGCGGACTGTCCCGAGCTGGAGGCTCGGCGGACGCTGGCGGTGAAGGGCTGCGGCTGGGCAGGGATCTCGAGCTTGGAGCTCACCTCGGCGCCGTCGCTGCGGTCAGTGGCGGTGATGCGCACACGATCGCCTGGAGCGAAGCGTAGGTCGGGGCGCAGCAGTCCCGCGGCGAGCCGTGCCGTCTGCGCGTAGCGCTCCTGGCCGTTGACCTCGACGCGGATGCGTGCCTCCAGTACGTAGCGGGCAGCGCCCTGACCTGTGCGCGTCAGCTGCAGCGCAGGGTATTCGGTGGAGGAGAGGAGCGAGCCGTAGAGCTCGCCGACGCTGGTGGAGGTGATATAGTTGAGCGTCAGGCGGCGCTCGGCGCTCTTGGTGATGGGGAGCTCCTTGCGGCAGCTGGTCCCGAGGCTGATCAGCACGAGCACGCCGAGGAATATACGGTAGGGTGACATAGAGCGTAGGGGCTAGAACTTATAGGTATAGGACACGGAGGGCAGGATGGGTAGGATGCTGTACTGGTAGAGCTTGAGGCGGTACACATCCCCACTCCCGTTGCCCGCGACGCTGTAGTCGCGCGAGGGGATGACGAAGCTGGGGTTCTGCTGGTTGTAGGCGTTGTAGAGGCTGAAGTTCCAGATCGACTCGTGCCCGCGGCGGGTGACGCGACGCAGGTTCGCACTCAGGCTGAGGCGGTGCGTCACGGGCAGGCGATAGTTATTGCGTCGCTCTACGAAGGGCGCCTCCCCGGTGATGTCCGAGCCCTCGGGGCGGGCTAGGGACATACGCTCCAGCGGTAGGGTGATGACGCCGCCGCTGAAGAACTCCCAGGCTGCCGAGAGTTCGAAGCGCCGACTGAAGTGCTGCGTCACGACGAGGTTGAGGTGATGGCGGCGGTCGTACTTGTAGGGGTACCAAGCGCCGCCGTTGATCTGCCCGTCTTCGTAGCGGCGCTGGCTATGCGCCCAGCTGTAGTTGAGCCAGCCCGTCGTCCGACCCAGCTGGCGCATCAGCATCAGCTCGAGGCCGTAGGCGCGTCCTTCGCCTTGAGCGACCTTCTCCTCCCAGCCTGCGGAGCTGCCGATGAAGCTCGCACCATCCTTATACTCTAGCACATGGTGCATCTCCTTATAGTAGCCCTCCAGCGAGAGCGACCAGCCAGGGAGCCCAGAGAAGCTCAGCCCGAGGCTCAGCTGGTCGGCATACATCGGCCGTATGCGCTTGGTCACGGGCACCCAGAGGTCGGAGGGGAGGGTAAGGGTGGAGGAGGTGAGCAGGTGCACGTGCTGCGCCATACGGGTGTAGCCAGCCTGCAGGAGCCAGTCGGGGTGCAGACGCCAGCCGAGGGCCAGGCGTGGCTGCAGCGAGAGGTACTGCTTGCCCTCGGTCACGTAGAGACTGGTGCGCAGCCCAGCGTCTACCTGCAGCTGCCCCAGCTGACTGCGGCTCTCGAGGTAGGCCGAGAGGTCCTGGGCGGGCAGCACGCGTGCCTTGCCCAGCAGCTCGGGCAGGTCCTCGACCTCTACCTGCCCCCCACGCTCACTGCGCGAATAGGCGGACATGGCCTCGGGGCGGAAGCGGTGGTGGATGTAGTCGAGGCCGAAGCGCAGCTGCTGCCTATTGGAGTGGAAGTAATTGAGATGCCAGGCGGCGGAGAGGTCCTCGATGCCCGAGCGGTAGGCCGAGCGGCTCTGGTAGCGCTCGCGCTGCCGCTCCTCCTCGCTCTGCATATCGATGTGGAAGCGGTAGCCCGTATAGGCCACCGAGAGGTCGCTATAGAGGCGGGGGGAGAAGACGTGGTTCCAGCGCAGCGCCCCGAGCGTATTCCCCCAGTGGAAGCCCCCCTTGTTGTGCTCGGTGCGCACTAGGTCGGGCGAGGAGGAGCCGTAGTGCTCGCGGAAGTCCGACCAGAAGCGATCACGGCCGTTGTAGAAGCTCAGGAAGAGGCGATCACGCTCGCTGAAGCGGTGCTGCAGCTTGGCGTAGAGGTCGTAGAAGTAATAGCCGCCGCGTTCGTCCTTGGGCATGAAGGCACGGGCAAGGAGGTCGGCATAGCTTCGCCGCAGCGAGAGGTTGAAGGAACTTCGGCCCTTGACGATCGGCCCCTCTACCTGTAGGCGCGAGGAGATGAGCCCGAGCTGCAGCGCTCCGTGGTAGTGCTGCAGGTCGCCATCCTTGGTGCGCACGTCGATGACGGAGGAGAGGCGACCGCCGTAGCGTGCGGGGAAGCTGCCCTTATACAGGTCCACCGTCTTCACCGCCTCGGGGGTAAAGACGGAGAAGAAGCCCATCAGATGGTCTACATTATATAAGGGGGCGCCGTCCAGCAGGATGAGGTTCTCATCCGAACCGCCGCCACGCACATGGATGCCCGCACTGCCGTCGCTGCCCGACTGCACGCCAGGCATCAGCTGCAGGGCCTTCATCAGGTCGGCCTCACCCAGCAGGCTGGGGACTTTCTTGAGGATGTGCACGGGAGCCTGCAGGACGCCCAGCTTATCGAGGTTGAGCCGCTGGCGCTCGGCCGTGATCACGACATCCTCCAGCTGACCCGTAGGACGCAGCTGCAGGCGAAGCGTCGTATCGCGCTCCAGCTGGATGCGGAGGCTGTAGGGTGCGTAGCCTAGGTAGCGGGCGCTGAGCTCGTGGGTCCCTCGGGGCAGGCGTAGGCTGTAGAAGCCTTGGCTATTGCTCATCGTCCCCTGCCCAAGTGCTGGGGCGTAGACGCTGGCGCCGATGAGGGCCTCATGCGAAGTGGCGTCCTCGATGTAGCCGCTCACGGTGACGTAGCCCTGCTGGGCTGCTGCAGGGCTCGCACCGAGCCCCACGAGGAAGAGTAGAAGGGTAAGGAATTGCTTCATCTTATGCTAATGGAGTGCCTTTCGAGCTCTCTGATGACGGTGTGTTACTGCTATCGCAGCCGCTTTGTACTGCTGTCGGTGTCTGCTTGTATTACGAATAGCGCCCACTTGTATGGCGAATAGCGCCTCTTTGAGTACAAAAATACAGTTTTACCCCCAACCTCCCATTGCCCCCTGCCCTACCGCCCTAGCGAGCTAAGTGCTGCATCCTAACGGACAAAAGGCCGTATGCTAGCGAGCTCCCCAAGGAGCCCCAACGCACTTAGCTAGGTATCTCAGCAGGCTCCCGTCTTTGCCCTGCCACTCCGACCGATATCCCTCAGCGCGCTGACTGCTATCCCTCACGGCGCTGACGGACGCCCCTTAGCGGGCTGAGGGATATCGGTCAGCGAGGGCGCCCCACTAGGCGGGAGGAGGCGCAAGGGTGCTGGGGGAAGCGCCTCGGGCGGTGGAGCGAAGCGCGAGGCAGCGGCGTCCGCGCTCTAGAATAAGGCCGCCGGCCTCATCCCGATCGGGGGATGGGGCCGGCGGCTTATTGCTCTTGGGCGGCGCGGACTTCAGCTGGGCGAAGGGCGCGGCGCGGGTAGGGCGCTTTTAGCCAAGAGGCGGACTAGGGGCGGACGGGACGGACGGGGAGGCCAAGGAAGCGGAAGCCATACCCCACTTGAGGGTTGAAGGTTTCCTTCCCCAACTCGAGGAATGCCAACCCTCTATCGCATTCACTTGAGTAGAGCGTACTCGTCCAAAACGTAGTGATAGTGCCTCGAGCTTCGTTGGTCGTCCCGCTCAGCAAACCCGCTGCGCAGATGACAATGGACTTGCCATTAGCCTTACTGGTAGCTCGGAGGCATGGGATGTCATTGATCGTCTCCTTGGTCCAGGTGCAGCCAGCAAGGAGTTCCTCGGCTTCGGCCTCAGTGGGCATACGCCAGGGGGCCCCGAGCCTGACTGTGGCCGCATCATCGGCGGGCTCCAGCTGCGTCTTGCCATCGGTGAAGCCATCCAGGCCATCAGCTGGAACGGTACAGTACTTAGTCAGGCGGTGGACAATGCTACCACCCTCCAAGGTGACACGCTTGAGGTACTTATAGGTATCCGTGCCGTAGTCCTCCTTGGGTGCGGTCTCGCCCCAGGCGTAGTAGTCGCCCGGCTGCTCGGGACTGTTGGCGCCGAGGTTGCAGCTAGCCCACTTGAGGCCGCTCGGTAGGCCGAGGTCGACGTATTCCACCTCTTCGGCGCTCGGAGGCGTGGGGGTGGCGCCGATCTTAGCCTTGATCTCCTCGAGCTGCTTGAGGATAGCGGCCACGGCGAGCGCGGCACTCGACTTGCCCTGCTTCACCTCTTCCTGCAGCTCAGCAGCCTTGGAGACGAGCTTCTGCAGCTCGGTGAGGATGGAGGCCTGGGTAGTGCCACTGGCCTCGGCAGCCTCCTTGAGCTGGGTGAGCGTCGTGCTGAGGGCCTCGAGCTGCTGGGCGCTGGACTCTGTCAGCCCCCCGATGGCAGAGGCGATGGCGTCGAGCTTGTCGCTGAGGGGAATGGTCTGCGTGTTGATCAGTCCCATGAGGCGGTCGAGCTTGTCCTGCGTAGTCTTGGCCGTGCTGTTGATGGCCTTGGTGATCTCGGCGAGCTTCTCGGCGAGCGTGCCGCCGAGGGTCTCCATGGCCTTGGTGATCTTGCCCGTCAGCTCCTCTTGCTTGAGCATGTGCGCCTTGATGGCCTCGGCCAGGATGTCGAGCTTGCCCTCCAGGCTCAGCGTCTGGGCACTGATGGCACCCTCGATGGCAGCGAGCTTGGTCTCCAGCGTCTTATTGACGTCGCCGAGGACGGAGATGATGGAGGCGAGCTTGGTAGCCTGGTCGGCCTGCATCTTGTCGATGGCCTCGGTGAGCTTCTTGATGGCCTCTTCCTTCTTGAGGGTACCTTGGTTGATGGCCTCGACGACCTTGGTGAAGTCGTTGGTCACGGTGACCTCCATCTTGTAGTCCACCTCGGGGGCGTCCTCCTGACAGGAGCTGAAGGAGAGGGGCAGCGCTAGCAGGAAGGCTAGGGCGGCTAGGGGTCTAAGTATTCGTTTCATGATGTGAGCGTGTATTAAGGATATGCCTGGGGCACATCGTGGTGAAGGGTCAGGCTAGTTCCCCCGCCGCGGGGGCGGGGGCTAGCTAAGCTGTAGACTAGGGGCGGACGGGACGGATGGGGATGCCAATGAAGCGGGAGCCCCTTCCTAACGTAGGCTCGAAGGTTTCCATCCCTTGCTCGATGTATGTGGCTCCCTCGAGGGGATCCTTTGTGTGGAGCGTACTCGCCCAGAAAGCAGCGGTAGTGTGTCGCTCCTCGTAGCCCTTCCCTTCGGCCCAGCCTGTGACGCAGATGACAATGGACTTACCATTAGCCTTACTGGTAGCTCGGATGCATGGGGTGTCGTTGATCGTCTCCTTGCTCCAGGTGCAGCCCTCGAGGAGCTCCGTGATTTCGGCCTCAGTGGGCATACGCCAGGGGGCACCGAGCTTGACCGTGGCGGCATCATCAGCGGGCTCCAGCTGCTTCTTGCCATCAGTGAAGCCATTCAGGCCGAGATCTGGATCAATGCTGTACTTCGTCAGGCGGTGGACAGTGCTACCACCCTCCAAGGTGACAGCCTTGGCGTACTTATAGGTAGCCCAGCTGTAATCCTCCTTCAGTGCAGTCTCGCCCCAGGCGTAGTATTCGCCCGGCTGCTCGGGACTGGTGGCGCCGAGGTTGCAGCTAGCCCACTTGAGGCCGCTCGGTAGGCCGAGGTCGACGTATTCCACCTCTTCGGCGCTCGGAGGCGTGGGGGTGGCGCCGATCTTAGCCTTGATCTCCTCGAGCTGCTTGAGGATAGCGGCCACGGCGAGCGCGGCACTCGACTTGCCCTGCTTCACCTCTTCCTGCAGCTCAGCAGCCTTGGAGACGAGCTTCTGCAGCTCGGTGAGGATGGAGGCCTGGGTAGTGCCACTGGCCTCGGCAGCCTCCTTGAGCTGGGTGAGCGTCGTGCTGAGGGCCTCGAGCTGCTGGGCGCTGGACTCTGTCAGCCCCCCGATGGCAGAGGCGATGGCGTCGAGCTTGTCGCTGAGGGGAATGGTCTGCGTGTTGATCAGTCCCATGAGGCGGTCGAGCTTGTCCTGCGTAGTCTTGGCCGTGCTGTTGATGGCCTTGGTGATCTCGGCGAGCTTCTCGGCGAGCGTGCCGCCGAGGGTCTCCATGGCCTTGGTGATCTTGCCCGTCAGCTCCTCTTGCTTGAGCATGTGCGCCTTGATGGCCTCGGCCAGGATGTCGAGCTTGCCCTCCAGGCTCAGCGTCTGGGCACTGATGGCGCTCTCGATGGCGGCGAGCTTCGTCTCGAGCGTCTTATTGACGTCGCCGAGGACGGAGATGATGGAGGCGAGCTTGGTGGCCTGGTCGGCCTGTATCTTATCGATGGCCTCGGTCAGCTTCTTGATGGCAGCCTCGCTCTTGAGGGTACCTTGGTTGATGGCCTCGACGACCTTGCTGAAGTCATTGGTCACGGTGACCGAGGTCGTGTGGCTGACCTTGGGTGCGTCCTCCTTACAGGATGAGAAGGTCGCGGGGGCAAGCAGCAGCGCTAGCCCTACGAGGGGTAGGAATATCCGTTTCATGATCTGATGTGCATTTAAGGGGGGTGGTACTACTTCTTGACCTTGATGGTGATGGTGACGCGACGACCTTCGGCGGCAGGCTTGCCCTTCTCCTCACCGATGGCGATCTGCGGGTCGAGGTCCTCGGCGGCGAAGCCCTCAGCGATGAGCGCCTTAGCGACCTGCTGCAGGCGACGGCTGGAGAGCTGCTGGTTGTAGGCCTCGGAGCCTGGCGTGCTGGCCTCGGCGAGGAGCTCCAGCTGGTGGCCTCGGGCCGAGCGGGCGAAGGCCTGCAGGCGCTCCAGCTCGATGCTGCTGATGGTGTAGCTGTCGTGGCTGAACTGGACGAAGTGCGGGGCGAGGGCGGGTACGACAGCGCCGCCCTTAGCCTGAGCCTCGAGCTCTAGCTGACGCGCCTCAGCCTCAGCGCGGCGTGCAGCCTCGTCCGCGGCACGTGCCTCAGCCTCGCGGAGCTTGCGCTGCAGGGCGTTGAGCTTATCGTTGAGCATGGTGAGCTCGCCCTCGTAGCGGCTGCGGAGGGCGCAGGCGGCGCTGCGGACGAAGTTGTAGCGGACGGTGGCAAGCGCGAAGACGAGGTTGCGCGGGGCGATGCCCTTACGATTGAGGAGCCAGTCGAGCTCACCCTTCAGCCCGAGGCTGAACTGGCGGCTGACATCGGCCTCCAGATGCAGCGAGGCAGGCAGGTAGAGCGTCTCGAAGCTCTCGGCACGGTTGGTCGTGCGCACGCCGCCCGAGAAGACGACGGAGGACTCATTGCTGACGCTGGTACCGCTCACCAGGGGGATGGTCTTGCCGCCCTGTGTGAGGGTGTTGTTCAAGAGGAAGGCATACTCGTTGCCGCTGGCCATCGAGTAGCCGAGGCCGGTGCCGAGCCAGAGGTTGAGCCACTGGGCGCCGCGGCGTGGCCAGAGCTCCATGAAGTTCAGCCCGAGGCCGAGCTTGGCGTTGTGGAAGTTCATCAGGTAGTTGCCGTAGACCTTGATGGGCATGGTCTTGGCATCGAGGCTGGAGACGCGCTGCTCACGGCGGTAGCGCGACCAGAGATACTCGCCGCCGACACGTATCCAGGGGCGGATGGTGTAGTCGATCCCTCCGCCGACGGCGGGGGCAAGCTCATAGCTGCGACGCTGGTTCAGGGTGGGGTACCAGACCTCAGTGGCCCAGGAGGTACCGCCCTCGGCGAAGATGCTCCAGCTGCCACGGCGTACCTCGGCATTGTAGCCCTTGGACAGCTCGGCCTGCTGAGGCTCCTGGGTCTGTGCCTGGGAGCTCACGAGGGGCATCGCTCCCAGCAGGGCGATCAAGCCTGTGCGCAGCAGCCGCGCGCTGTGTCGCGGGGCAAAGGACGTTAAACTGCTCATGATCGTTTCGTTTAGATTAGGTAGGTGAGATGTTCTTGTTACTGTAGTGCCGCTTTGGAGCTTCGGGTGCGGGCAGGAGGACCCACATTCCCTCCTCCTGCCCGACCCTCGGCTGGGGACCTCGGGGCAGCCCCTGCGGCGGGGGGCTCCTTGGTCTACTGCAAAGGTAGAGCAGGCCTCAGCCCCTTGTTATAGGCCAAACGGACAGAAATATGCTCCTATCGGACAAGTTCGCCCCCAGCCGCCCCGCACCGACTGTCTCAATCGGACATCCGAGCTGTTCCAATCGGACATCCGCTCGGATAGGCCTATCGTAAGGACTTAGTCCACAGCATGCTACATAAAACCCCTTCCTTGTCCCCCAATTTTCCCCCTCTTATCCCTCAAATCTATCCCCTCCGCACTCTCCCGAGGCCGCAAACGAAGGGGGGCGAGGCTGAAGGATATCGGTCAGCGGGCTGAGGGACGTCCGTGCCGCGCGTGAGGGATATCCCTCAGCCTCCCTGAGTGCTATCCCTCAGTGACGCCTCCCCTTAGCACGGGTGGGCATGCGCCCTTAGGAGGGGCTTCGTTTACCTTATTTATATAGGAAGGGCTTCGAATGAGGGGGCGAACGGGGGACAAATACGCGGCAGGACGGGGGGCTCGGCGGAGGATTTGGGTAGCACCCAAAGAATTTTCATCTTTGCAGTATACATACGCACCTCTGCCCACAGCATCGAGGCCACTAGAAGCCAATCAGTATCCACCCCAGGGATGCGCACTATCCTCTCTCCCCTAGGTATAGAGCGGGATCCGTGTACGCCCCCCGAAGACACTACAGACTATGCGACACTGCGCCACCCACATGCGCCGGAGTCCTGCACGGAGCCACACGACAGCCCGCCCCCCAGCCTCCAGCCGCCGCATCCTCTATGCGAGGCTTGGCCTCCTCGGCTGCCTCCTCGTCCTCGGGGCCTGCCAGAAGCACAAGCCGAGACCCTCCCCCGAAGCGCGCCGCGCTGCCGATAGCCTCGTCAAGACCGCCAAGGATATCCCCACGCTCATAAGGCTGCACGAGACCTTCGAGCACAAGGGCAATCGGCTGGGTGTCCTCCTCTCGCTCAAGGAGTGGGGGCGCATGCTGCGTAATGAGAGCCGCTTCGAGGAGGCCCTACACCAGCACAGCCAGGCGCTGAAGCTGGCCGAGGCGCTGGGCGATACCCTCGAGTGGGTGCAGGTGCTCAATGACATCGGCACCGACTACCGCCGTATGGGCGTGCTCGACGTGGCGCAGGAGTACCACTACAAGGCGCGCAGCCTGAGCGAAGAGCACAGCGACACCACCTTCCAGGCACGCAAGAACCGCGTCGTGGCCCTCAACGGACTGGGGAACATCTACATGACCTTCGGCAACTACCAGCAGGCCGAGCAGGTGCTGCGCCTGGCGCTAGCGGGCGAGCAGCAGCTCGGGAGCGCGCTGGGGCAGGCCATCAACTACGCCAACCTCGGGGCGATCTTCGAGCGGCAGGGCAAGGTCGACTCCGCCTGGCGCTACTACCGCCACTCCATGCAGCTCAACCGTGAGATCGGCAACCAGCTAGGCATCTCGCTCTGCCATACCCACTACGGCAACCTCTACGAGCGGGCCAAGGACTACCCCCGCGCCGTCAAGGAGTACGAGACGGCCTACGAGCTGATGAAGGCCTCCAAGGACGAGTGGCACGCCCTCTCCTCGCTCATCGCGCTGGCAGGCATCCATAACCGCCTCGAGGATAACGCCCGCGTGGAGGACTACCTCGCCCAGGCCAAGGCCATCGCCGAGCGCATCCACTCCAAGGAGCACCTGGCGGAGATCTACGCCCTATACCATAGATACTACAGCCGCCGCGGCCTCTACCAGCAGGCCCTAGCGAGCAAGGAGCAGGCCGACGCCCTGCAGGACAGCGTCATCAGCATCGAGAAGATCAACCGCATACAGAACGCCAGCATCAACATCGAGCGCAGCCGTCAACGCCAGCAGATGGACGCCGTCCAGCTCAAGCTGCGCCAGGAGAAGACGAAGTGGGAGATCGGCTTCGGCATCTTCCTGCTGACGCTCATCGTACTGGTGGCCGTCATGGTCGTACTCCTATATATACAGAAGCTACGCGCCCGCAACCACCGTACGCTGAAGCAGATGTCGGCGCTGCGGGAGTCCTTCTTCACCAACATCACCCACGAATTCCGGACGCCGCTGACCCTCATCCTCGGCCTCAGCCACGACCTGCAGCAGGAGCCCGACTGCAGCCCTGAGCTGCGGGACAAGGTGCAGATCATCGAGCGCCAGGGCAAGAGCCTGCTGAACCTCATCAACCAGCTGCTGGACATCGCACGTACCAAGTCCGCCGTCGGCGACTCCGACTGGTACAGCGGCGACATCTCGGCGCGGCTGACGATGATCGTAGAGACTTACCGCGACTTCGCCGAGAGCCGCCATATCGCCCTGAGCTACGAGGGGCCTGGGCGCATGGAGATGGACTTCGTCCCCGACTATCTGGACAAGGTGATGAACAACCTCCTATCGAATGCCCTCAAGTTCACCCCCGAGGGCGGCTGGGTGCGGGTCAGGTCGGGGCAAGAGGCGGGTAAGTTCGTCCTCGAGGTCGCCGATAGCGGCATCGGGATCGCCCCCGAGGCTCTGGAGCATATCTTCGAGCCCTTCTTCCAGGCCGATGGCCAGTCCCGCAAGCTCGGCTCAGGGGTCGGGCTGGCGCTGGTGCGGCAGATCCTCGACGCCGTGGGCGGACAGATCGAGGTCAAGAGCCAGCTGGGCGTGGGGACGCGCTTCCTCATCCAGATCCCCATACGCCACGAGAACCGCCCCCCGCTGCCCTCCATGGGACAGGCCGTACCGCTCGACCTCGAGCACCTCGCCGAGACGCCGCCGAGGGACGAGGACTGCCGTATCCTCATCGTCGAGGACAACCCTGACGTGGCGCACTACATGGGCTCGCTGCTCTGCCAGCGCTACAGCGTCTACTACGCCAGTGACGGCCGTCAGGGCGTAGAGCGCGCTCTGGAGCTGATGCCCGACCTCATCATCACCGACCTGATGATGCCCGAGCTGGACGGCTTCGAGCTCTGCCAGCAGATACGTACCAGCCCGATCACCGACCACATCCCCATCATCGTCGTCACGGCCAAGATCAGCGACAAGGAGCGTATCCGAGGCTTCGAGGTCGGGGCGGATGCCTATCTAGCGAAGCCCTTCAACAGCGATGAGCTACGTGCGCTGGTGGAGCGCCAGCTGGAGCGGCACCGCTGCCTGCGCCAGCGGCTCTCCGAGACCCCGAGCGACAGCAAGGCTCCGCTAATCCAGCTCTCCGAGGCCGAGCAGCGCTTCCTCAATAGGACGGACGACTTCATCCAGCACGCCCTCCGCAATAGGCGGCACATCGAGGTCAACACGCTGGCCGAGCAGCTCTGCATGAGCCCGCGCCAGCTGCACCGCAAGCTCGTAGCCCTCACGGGCTATCCCCCGACGGCCTATATCCTCAATCATAAGATGCTGCGCGCCAAGGAGCTACTCGAGTCGACGCCCGAGCTCACCATCGAGGACATCGCCGAGCGCTGTGGCTTCGAGCACGACTCGAGCTTCTACCATGCCTTCAAGCGACACTACGGCGTCACGCCCGCCGAGTACCGCAAGGACAGCCCCGCCTGCTAGCAGGCACCCAAGCGCTCACCACCAGAGCTGGCTCGCGCAGGGCTTCGAGCACAGGGGTAGCGCCCCAAGGAGCCCTTCGGAGGCACCCTCCGAGGGCACCCACACTAAAGGCCTAGGTACGGCCGTTAGACCCTTATACACCCTAGACGAAGGGCTATCAGCTGCACACTAGCGGCGTCTCTGTGCAGGAGCGCCATTTGTATGTAATTGATTATCTTTGTCTTCGATTCCCTGCTGACTACACCGGGGACTTGCCCGGGGACGCGCCCCGAGCAACTGATAGTATTAACGTATCTAAAGCTGGTATGACAAGAAACCAAAGACGCCTGCTATGCGCGTCTCTGTGTCTGATGGCTACGACCGTGAGCTCCTGGACTGCAGGCAGCCTCGCGGCACAGACTCAGACACCTCGCAAGGAGACGCGCACAGCAGCCGGGCAGCAGCACACCACCACTGGGGGTGAACATCTGTTGCTTGCCGACCGCCTCGAGATCAAGAACCGCCTGAAGACAGAGAAGCAGCGCCGAGCGTCTGCCCTGCGACAGGAAAAGGAGGAGCCCAACCTGGAGGCTCCCGCATCAGAGCTCTACGGAGAAGACTCCTGGGGCAGCTACGTCAATCCCTTCGCGGGGATGTCGGTGAACATCCCTGACCGTCAGGACATCGACCTACAGGAGTTCGTGATGCCGATTGACACCCGTCAAATCACCTCGAACTACGGCTACCGCCACAGCTTCGGCCGTATGCACTACGGCACCGACCTCAAGCTCAGTACGGGCGACACCGTACGCGCCGCCTTCTCGGGCAAGGTGCGCGTCAAGAGCTACGAGCCTGGGGGCTACGGCAACTACGTCGTGATCCGCCACCCCAACGGCCTAGAGACCGTCTACGGCCACATGAGCCGCTCCATCGTCCGTGAGGGTACCGTCGTCCGCGCCGGGGATCCCATCGGCCTCGGCGGCAGCACGGGGCGCAGCACAGGCCCACACCTGCACTTCGAAGCCCGCTTCATGGGCGTACCCATCGACCCCTCTGACCTCTTTGACTTCATGGCAGGCGTCCCCCGCTTCGACGTCTTTGCCTTCGTCAAGGGCGCCTACCGCACGCCACGCTCCCACGCCATGGCTCGCGTCGCAGCCCGCCCCAAGAAGGGCGGCAAGGCCAACGAGGACCAGTTCCGCACCCACCGTATCAAGAAGGGTGAGACGCTCAGCTCCATCGCTGCGCACTACGGGATCTCGGTCAAGCAGCTCACCGGTAAGAACGGGATGAGCACCAAGTCTAAGCTCAGCGTCGGGCGCACCCTGCGCATCCCGAGCTAAGCCCAAGGCCGCAGCCCCCCAAGAGCATACACAGCCCCCTAGCCCTGCCCAGCGGCAGAGCAGGGGGCTGCCTCGTTAGCGCCCCTACCCTAGTCCAAGCTCCTTCCCCCAGCGCACCACAGCGCCATCCTCCCCTATGCTTCACGACCTACTCCAGCACCGCCGCGCGGTGCGCTACTTCGACACTGAGCGCCAGCTCGACAGCGAGCGCGTACGTCGCCGCCTCGAGGAGGCTGCGCTCGCCCCTACCAGCTCCAACATGCAGCTCTGGGAGTGCTACCACATCACCGACCCTGAGCTCATCGCGCGGCTAGCGCCTGCGTGCTTCGACCAGAGTGCCGTCCGTACGGCCAGCCAGCTCGTGGCCTTCGCCATCACCCCGCAGCGCTGGCGTGCCCACGCCGCCAAGGTGCTGGCCTTCCAGCGTGAGGACCTCCCCCGCCACTTCCCCGAGGATAAGTGGCCCAAGTACCTAGCGCTGCAGGAGAACTACTACGGCAAGCTCATTCCACTCCTCTACCGCCGCGGCTGGGGGCTGTGGGGACAGCTTCGCCGAGCCCTCTTCTCGCTCGTCGGCCTCGTGCGGCCCGTTCCCCGCGAGACGACAGAGGCGGCGATGCGTACCGTCCTGCACAAGAGCTGCGCCCTGGTGATCCAGAGCTTCCTGCTCGGGATGAGCGAGGAGGGCTACGACACCTGCCCGCTGGAGGGCTACGACAGCCGCCGTGTGGCGCGGCTGCTGGGACTGGAGCGCGGCAGTGAGCTGACGATGCTCATCGCCTGCGGCTACCGCAGCACGGAGCGCCCCGAGGGCGGCCGCTTCCGTCTCCCCTTCGCCCAGCAGTATCACCGCATCGGCTCCTAGCACTGTGGCGCGTGTATCTGCTTAGGTAGAAATAATGTACCTTTGTATGCTCGTCTCGTCTCCCCCACGACCAGCAGAGCTGTGGCAGACAGGTGGAGCAAGAGCACAAGACAAGTATCATAACCACAATAGAACAGTACGACAAAGTAAATGAGCAAGTACGTAGGGAATCTTATCCCCCACACCTTCTTCGTGACGAAGGGTAGCGGTGAGTCGGATCTGGAACTTCACGCTGGGTCATACCACATGGCTCTGCATGATGCTGGGATCTCTGACTTTAATATCATGGTCTATTCGTCCGTGCTGCCCGCTACGGCACACATCGCTTCGATGGATGAGATCGACCTGCCTCCCTTCGGCTCTGAGCTGAAGACCATCCTGGCTGTATCGCACGGTCAGCAGGACGAATTCGTCTCTGCTGGTGTCGTCTACGCATGGATGTATGCTGATGAGAACTTCGATAAGAAGGTCGGTGGTCTGGTCTGCGAAGTCAGCGGTCGCTATCGTATCGAGGAGCTCGAAGCTCGTCTGATCCGTGTGATCAACGATCTGCACCAGAAGACCTATGGTCACTACTACCTCGGCGAGCTGAACTTCGTCACCGAAGGGATCACGATCGAGAAGCGCTATGGTACGGCTCTGGCTGGTCTGTGCTTCATCGACTTCCAGCAGCCTGAGGTAGAGCCCGTAGAGCGTCACTTCTAAGCGTCCTCTCGCTCTCGCCTGCGACTTCACGATAGAGTCGCACGGACATAAAAGCCACGAGCTTCAGCATCCCACGCTTGGTGGGGCTGAAGCTCGTGGCTTTTCTATGTAGTCGGGTAGCGAGGCCTACCGCAGAGTGGCTTAGAGGATGTTGAGCACCTGCTCCTTGATCTGCTCGAGCTCGTCCTTCATCTTGACGACGAGCTGCTGCATCTCGGCTTGGTTGCTCTTCGAGCCCATCGTATTGATCTCACGGCCGATCTCCTGTGCGATGAAGCCGAGGGTCTTACCCTGACCAGGCTGATCGGCGTTGAGTACCTCGATGAAGTAGCTGAGGTGGTGTGCCAGACGTGACTTCTCTTCGTTGATGTCGAGCTTCTCGATGTAGTAGATCATCTCCTGCTCGAGGCGGGAGTTGTCATAGCCACCCTGAGGGGCGATCTTCGCGAGACCCTCTTCGAGGCGCTGACGGATAGCGGCGATACGCTCAGCTTCGGGGAAAGTGATCTCCTCCAGCAGCGAGCTGATCTTCGCGATACGTGAGGCGCAGACCTCGTGGAGCATCTTACCCTCCTGCAGACGGAAGAGCTGGAGCTCCTCTACGGCCTGTAAGGTGGTGGCACGGACGACGTCCCATTCCTCCTTGCTGACCTCGGTCGTGCGGTTACCTTCGCTATCCATGACGCCAGGGAGACGCAGGAGGGCAACGGGGTCAATGGGGAAGTCCAGCCCAGACTCCGTGCGGAGCGTCTGGAGCTGATGGACGTATCCAAGGAGAGCTTCCTTGTTGATGGGGGTGGTGTTGCCCTCGAGGGCATCATCCTCCATCGTGATGGTGAGATCAATCTTACCACGCTGCAGGCGGTCGGTGATCAGCGAGCGCAGCTCCAGCTCGCCCTCGCGGTAGATGGAGGCAATGCGTGCCGAGAGGTCGGCCTGCTTGCTATTGAGAGACTTGATGGCGACGGTGATGGTGCGGCTACCGAAGCGTGCCGAGGCCTTCCCGAAGCCAGTCATGGAGTGTATCATACGGGTCTTTGCTTTTATTCGCGGGCAAACATACGAAATATTCGTGAGTTAGCCCGCCCAGACTCACGCTGTGAGCGCCTTAGAAGAGGATACCGAACTTGAGAGATACCCCGCCCGAGCTGCCCCAGTACTTGTCGAAGTAGCGGCTGGAGTTGAACTCCTGATAAGCGTAACCCAAGCTGATCGTGAAGCGGTTGACGACGATACCCCCTGAGAGTGCGAAGTAGAAGCCGTACAGCCCCGAGTGACTAAGGCCGATGGAGTACCCAGGCTTGATGTCGAGGAAGGGCTTGACGACGGAGTTCGTGGGGAGCGTCGCACGGAAGTTCACAAAGAGGGGAAGCATCCAGAAGGCGTCGCGGTGCTTGTGAGAGAAGTAGCCATTGAAGCCCAAGCCCCCACCGAGGTAGATCGTGGGGCTGACGAGCGTGCCGAAGGAGCCCAAGAGCTCCATACGCCCCAGGCGGTCAGCAGAGGTAAAGCCTAGCTCCAGCGTCCCAGAGTAGTAGGGGGCAGAGCCACCACCATAATAGCCTCGGCGACGTGGTGCAGCTTCGGCGAAGCTCATGAGGTAGTCGCTCTCCGTGCTGACGGGAGCTTCGCTGAGCTGGGCGGTGGGCTCCTCGTGCTGTGTGCTGATGGTCGTGAGTGCTTGGCTCTCGACGGACTGCGCCTGTGCCCCGATGCTCATCGAGCTGAAGAGGAGGGCAGTGGTGAAGATCATCTTCTTCATGTGTGGTGTCTGTTAGCAGTGAAGTGTCTTACGCTCCCTAAATGCCCGAGCAGAGCGAAGGCTGGAGCGGGAGACACGTGTACCATTAAAACGAGCGCACTTCTTCGCTCGGTATGTGAGCGCTACTTCTATACCCGTATTAGAAGCGGTCAGAATGCTCTGTTGCTACTTCTCTTATAGTCGTAGAAGCGGTAGCACGGGGGATTGTTGTACTTTTGGGCACCGCTCCCACGACGGGAGACGGCAGGAAACGACTTCATCCAAGAGCAAGTAAGCCGATGGCAAAGCAACAAAAGTGGTACGTAGTCTGGGCAGGACATGAGCCAGGGGTCTATGAGACCTGGGCGGAATGTCAGCGCCAGACGCAGGGCTATCCCAAGGCCCTCTTCAAGTCCTTCGAGAGCCGTAGTGAGGCTCTGCGAGCCTATGAAGAGGGCTTTCAGGGCTTCTCCCGTCGCCACCGTGCCCCCTCGGGGATGGAGAGTAGCACAGAAGCTCCCATCGAGGAGGCGCTCGCTGTCGATGCTGCCTGCTCGGGCAATCCAGGTGTGATGGAGTACCGCGGCGTGTACCTGCCCTCGCGTCGGGTCATCTTCGAGATGGGGCCCTTCCCGAAGGGAACGAATAACATCGGGGAGTTCCTCGCCATCGTGCATGCGCTGGCACTCATCGAGAAGCAGGGGCTCTCGCAGCTCGTCATCTACTCCGATAGCCAGACGGCCCTCGGGTGGGTACGCAAGAAGCGCTGTAAGACCCTTCTGGAGCGCACGGCCGAGACGGCTCCGCTCTTCGACCTCATCGAGCGTGCTGAGCGCTGGCTCCAGACGCATACCTACACGACACCCTTATATAAGTGGGATACCGTCCGCTGGGGCGAGATCCCCGCTGACTACGGTCGCAAGGGCTAAGCCCCTTATTTCTTCCGGCACTATTTATACCTTTGTAGGCGAAGTCCATGGACACTTCGCCCGTGGGTCTTTGGCTTGCCCCTCTATAATACCAAGAGGAGCGCCCCTATGATGCGCATGAATAGCTCAAGTATTCCGCTCTTTGTACGAGCGCTATCCCTGATAGGAGCACCCACTTCTACATGTAGGTGCCCCGATTCTTGTCCCTCGTACCCTTAGGTCTAAGCCACAATTCACAATACCTCTAACACTAACTCACAAAACTCACAGCACATGGATGTATTAGGGTTCGTCAAAGAGTTCAACGGGATTCTTTGGAACAGCTTCCTGATGTACGCCCTCCTCGGCGTCGGCATCTTCTACACCATCTACCTCGGCTTCCCACAGATCCGCCACTTCAATCTGGCGATGAAGTATGCCTTCGGCCCTGCTATGCAGCGGAAGAAGGGCGAGGAGGGTAAGTCCAAGGTCAACTCCTTCCAAGCTCTCGCCACCGCCGTAGCTGCCCAGGTCGGTACGGGGAACGTGGCAGGTATCGCCACCGCTATCTCCATGGGCGGTGTCGGATCGATCTTCTGGATGTGGATCTCTGCCATCCTCGGCATGGGGACGATCTTCTCCGAAGCTGTCTTAGCGCAGAAGTATCGTGAGGTACGTCCCGGAGGAGCTATCGGGGGACCCGCCTTCTATATCCGTGAAGGTCTCAGACTCAAGTGGCTGGCGCTCTTCTTCTCAATAGCCTTCATTACCTATGTAGGCTTCACGGGAAGTATGGTGCAGGCGAACTCCATCACGGTCGCACTGACTACGGCCTTCGATATCGAGCCTTGGGTCGTCGGTGTGGGTATCGCCCTCATCGTCGGTATCGTGATCGTCGGGGGGCAGAAGCGTATTACCACGGTCGCTGAGCTCGTCGTGCCCTTCATGGCTATCGCCTATATCTTGGGTTCGCTCGTCATCATGTGCATCTATTTCGATCAGATCCCCCAGGCCTTTGCAGAGGTCTTTAGAGAAGCCTTCTCCACG
>ERZ773050.156-NODE-156-length-42162-cov-5.775738_pt1 | contig 42162 bp, 40 predicted proteins | sample MGYA00580632_ERZ773050 | MGnify/ENA primary metagenome ERZ773050 (study PRJEB29015, sample SAMEA2738123) | human oral metagenome | biome: human oral; feature: human-associated habitat; material: saliva | place: China | collected 2166 ... | reverse complement strand
TGCTAGATTGTGCGGATGAAGATATTGATCGCTCATGTGAAAAGATCTATAAAAAAATAACAACAAAAGCAAAAGACTTAGTAAAGGTCGCAAAAGATATCTCACGTGAATATGGCATACCTATTATCAATCAACGTGTGTCAGTAACACCGATTGCGCTATTACAGAGCGTATCTGGTGGTGATTGCGTGAAGTATGCAAAGACATTAGATAAAGCTGGTAAAGAGATTGGAATCAACTTTATTGGTGGATATTCTGCGTTAGTGCAAAAGGGAATGACACAAGGGGATCATGAACTGATTATGTCCATCCCTCAAGCATTGAAGGAGACAGATATTGTTTGTTCCAGCGTGAATATTGGTTCTACAAAAGCGGGAATTAACATGGATGCAGTTAAAGTGATGGGACATATTGTCCGTGAATGTGCTGAAGTCACAAAAGATAATAACTGTTTTGGTGCAGCGAAACTTGTTGTATTCTGTAACGCTGTAGAAGATAATCCATTTATGGCAGGTGCCTTCCATGGTGTATCTGAACCAGATTGTGTAATCAATGTTGGTGTATCAGGACCTGGTGTTGTACGTGCTGCCTTACAAAAATTAGGAGAACATGCGAGCATGGATGAAGTTGCAGCTTGTATCAAGCAAACTGCATTTAAGATTACACGTATGGGACAGCTTGTAGGAAGAGAAGCTTCACAACGTTTAAATGTTCCGTTTGGTATCGTTGATTTATCACTAGCCCCAACACCTGCAGTAGGTGACTCTGTTGCACAAATTTTAGAAGAAATTGGTTTAGAAGTTTGTGGTGGACCAGGTACAACTGCAGCACTTGCAATGTTAAATGATGCGGTGAAAAAGGGTGGTGTTATGGCATCCTCTAGTGTAGGCGGATTATCTGGAGCGTTTATTCCTGTATCAGAAGATGCTGGAATGATTTCTGCAGCAGAACAAGGTATCCTAACAATCGAAAAGTTAGAAGCGATGACAGCGGTATGTTCCGTTGGCTTAGATATGATTATTGTACCTGGTGATACGACAGCAGAGACACTATCTGCTATAATTGCAGATGAGGCTGCTATTGGTATGATCAACAATAAGACAACCGCATGCAGATTAATACCAGCAATTGGTATGGATGCAGGGGATAAATTGGTGTTTGGAGGTCTTTTAGGAGAGGGCCCAATTATGCCAGTTAAGATGACGAAAGCAGATAAACTAATCAATCGTGGTGGAAGAATTCCTGCCCCGATACATAGTTTGAAGAATTAATACTGGAGGGGAATTATGTCAGAAAATCAGACAATAAAGGAATTATTAGAAAAAGCAAAACAACGTGATATTGAAGCTGCGAAAGAAATACTAAGACGTATCTCAGATAAGATGTACTTTATCACTAGATTATTTGTGGCAGACCATGAGCAGGCCAGAAAAGTGGAACAAGCTGGACTAAAGAAAGTATTCTCAAGCTTAAAGGAAGTAACAAATCCTGAGTGGTTTGAATGCTGGGCAGCTGAAAAGGTTCGTAAGGAAGCAATTGCACATGTATTGCCTTTAGAAGAGTCTACAACTAACAGCAACATGTATACAGAAGCTGATGAAATTCCTAATTACATGGCAGTTCTACCAGAAACAACTGAGGGTAAGAAGTACCAAGTATTAGAAATGATGGATAAACTTAGCACAGGAGCTAGAGCTGCTTTAGCACTCCACCTATATGATGGTTTATCTGTTGAAGAAAGTGCGAAGTTATTGATGAGTACTCCACAGTCTGTGATGAGTTGGTTAACAGAAGCCAAAGATACACTAATGAGCAGTGGATTCAACTTAGGAACACTCATCGTGTTAATGGATAAGTTAAATCCAGTATCAGATCGTGCAATGGTTCTTAAGATGCAAGATGATCTTGCACTACAGTCAGCAGAGGACGATATCCTTAGCGGTGTTTTCTCACAACCAGAAGAAACAGTGAAGCCAGCAGAGGCACCATCTTATCCAACAGAAGAGAGTAAGGAAGTAGTATTCCCGGATTTACCATCCACATCAGGTTCTGATGAAAATACAATGCAGATACCAACAGTATCTGATGAAATTGAGGATACATTATCACTACCAACAGTAAAGGAAGAACCAACACCAATTTCTCATGAACAAGAAATTCGTTCTTCCGCAACACAAGTCATCAAGAAAGAATTATTTGATGAAAATGATGAAGCGGTAGAAGACCTTGAGGAAGAGGAGTCTAAGGGTGGAAGTTTCTTCGTGAAATTCTTGATTGTAATTCTAACATTAATGTTAATAGCAGGACTTGGTTGGATTGTATATGATTCAATGGGTGGAAAGTTTGATTTTAAATCACTCTTTGGCTCAAAGAATGACCAAACGAGTGTAGTTGTTAACTCTGATGCGACACCAGAACCTACTGCTACACCTGCAACGCCACAACCTACTCCAGAAACACTGGGAGAAGTTGAAGTTGTTATCGACTCTTTGAATATTCGCGGTGGTGCAGGCACGAACTTTGATGTAGTTGGTTCAGCACAACGTGGAGAGAAGTTTAAAGTACTATCCATTGAACAGACAAGTGATTATACTTGGTATCAAATTGGTGAAAACAAGTGGCTTGCAGATAAGAACAATCAGTTCTTAACATATCGTAAATAATAAAAGAGACCGAAAGGTCTCTTTTGCTTGGTTAAAGTAGTTCTAATAAATCTTGTCTGGATAGTGTAGCACTAGATACACCTTCGCTAGATAGAATACGGTCAGCTAGATTAGATTTCTCTTTTTGAAGTTGAATGATTCGCTCTTCAATTGTATCCTTGATGATTAAACGGAAGACGTTTACTACATTCGTTTGGCCAATACGATGTGCGCGGTCACTTGCTTGATTCTCTACAGCAGTATTCCACCAAGGGTCATAATGGATAACGATATCCGCTGCTGTAAGATTTAAACCAGTACCACCAGCCTTTAATGAGATGCAGAAGATAGGGACATTATCTGTCTGAAAGGATTCTACCATTTCAGCACGCTCTTTCTGTGGAGTGGAACCGACAAGCTTATGATAGCGAATGCTTTTCTTATCAAACTCTTGGGTTAGGGTATCTAGCATAGAGGTGAATTGGGAGAAGAGTAATATCTTATGTCCTTCTTCAATTGCGTTTTCTACGATATCTAAGCAGAGTTCTTTCTTAGCAGAGTTACCTTTGTAGTTATCGTATATTAAGTGAGGATCACAACACAACTGACGTAAGCGTGTTAACTCAGCTAAGATCGCAATCTTATTCTCCTTGAATTCCTCATCACTTTGTTTTTGCAACATTAACTTGAGGCGTTGAACGCGAGCTTCATAGAGATTTTTCTGTTCATCTTCAAGTTGACCAAAATAGATATCTTCAATCTTGTCCGGTAAATCATGCAATACATCCTTCTTACGTCTACGCAGGATAAATGGTGTTACCATCTTTTGTAGTTCTGCTTCTAAGAACTCATCTTGGTCACGTACAATAGGAAGTTCATAGTTTGTACGGAACTTTTGATAAGAGCCAAAGAATCCCGGAAGGATGAAATCAAAGATAGACCATAGTTCACTTAATCTATTTTCGATAGGGGTACCTGTCAAGGCGATACGGAAGCGGCTATTGATTGCCTTTACGGATTGTGCGGCTAGTGTAGATGCATTTTTGATATACTGTGCCTCATCAATTACCTGACAAGAGAATTCCATCGTACGATAAACATCAATGTCACGCTTAAGAGCATCATATGATGTAATTAGGATATCATTTTCCAAGGAAGTACGAATCAATTCCTTACGGATATTGGCAAAGCCTGAAACCATCGTGTAATGCATATTTGGCATGAATTTGTTAATTTCATTAGCCCAGTTATAAACAAGAGAAGATGGACATACAATGAGTGCACGTTTGCGTTCTTTCCAAGCCGCAAGTAATGAGATAATTTGAATAGATTTACCTAGACCCATTTCATCTGCAAGTAATCCGCCTAGATGATTTTCTTTTAGCGCATAGAGCCAACGGAAACCTTTTTTCTGATATGGTCGTAAGATTGGCTCAATTTCCTGGGGAATAGTGTACTCAATATCCTCGATATCCTTCATATTGCGGATGAGACGCCTAAAGTTTTCCTCTGCTTGGATATCTAAGATAGAAGTCTTTGATAATTGATCGAGATAGGTTGCACGGTAAGCAGGAATGTCAATTGTACCACGGGTAAACTGAGCACTACTAAGATTCATTGCGTCTTTAAAGCTTGCAAGAGCTTGTATATTCTCATCAATATCGACAAACTCACCACTCTTTAGACGGTAGTATTTCTTCTTTGGATCATATTTACCGAGAATCTCATTCAGTTGTTTGAGATTGATTTGATCACTCACTAGGTTGAGTTGTAATAAGTCATGATTGACGGATACACCAATCGAAATACGTGTTTGACTATGAATCTTTAGTTTCTTGAGGGATTCAGAGATGAATACATCCGCCTTCGCCTGCATTTCTAAGATACCAAATTTAATAAAGCGATATACTTTATCGTCATCGTCTGTAAGTGCCATACGATGATTGGATGGGTCATAGGCACTAAACCAAGGTGAGAAGAAATGATCCATATTTTTTTCGAATGATAAGTCTCGATTACCTGCATTTTCACTTGGCAAGAATACATTGTATTTACCATGAGAATATATAGCGAAGAGTTCACCGGTGATTAGGTTATCTTGTGGCATATCTAGATATATCTCAAAAGTAGGGACTTCTGGAAGATATTGCGTAGGATTGAAGCCATCTGTTTGAATGGTTAAATTCTTTTGTAAGATTGGGAACACATTCATTGCAAAGGTTGCGATATCATCCTCCGCAATGAAGATATTCTCTGATTTACCATTATGGAAGTAATCGATTAACTTGCGGAAAGCTTGTGAGGCTCTTACATCGCGATAAATGATATGCCGATTTTCATCAAAGAAATAGGTGTGTTTTTTACCTGTGATATATGGTAATACGGTTGTATTAAATTGATATCCATCATCAACTTTCTCGATAGACGCGTTCATAGATGGTTGCCCATCAACTAGAGTATATGGTTGTAAGATACCGTAATGTTCTTTAATGTTTAATGGAAGATCCTTGATTGTATCCCAAAAGATGTCGATTGCGTAGGATTTTACTGTTATTGTACGACGGGGTAAATCAGAGGCATGCATCATCCGATATCCTGGTATACTTTGATAAAGAGAATAGGAAGTTTCATCATGCACATAATCAACTAAATATTGTACAAGGGAACGATATCGTGGATGAAAAGCCTGTAGTGTGTGAGTGAACTCTAAGGATTTACCATATTTTTTAGTCCTTTCATCATCCATATTCTCAACGAAATCAGAAATATTCTGAATGGAATAGAGATGCTCATTTAATAAACCAATCTTAAATCCTACTTCAAGAACATCAGAACGAAACTTTGGGGATATTTCAGGCTCTAGAATGATATTTAGAGGTCTTTCTGTAAAGGTATTTATGTGTGCTTGATAACTAGATAAGAATTCTTTGAATGACTTATCTGTATGTTTTTTACGTAAAGAAGGTTCAGGTTGCACTTCATCTCGTTTTACATAGGCAATCAGTACAGCTGCGATATGTTTACAAGGGGTATGGCGGTAATCAAAATACTCACAGTCACAGGACATCTTTGTAATCCATTCATTCTGTGGGCTGAGTTCAATATTAACAACATGGACACTATAATATTCTTCACCTTGAACATTGGCTGTAATTAACGTGTAATGTTCATCATTTTCAGTGATTTCCATATTAAAGACATTTGCTTCGGTATACTCCTGCATGCCTCTGGCATACATTTTTTCACCTATAAAGGCACGCACAAACTCAAGTGTTAACATAGACCCCTCCATTTCTTTATCCTTTCATTCTAACATGTACCGTATCGAAATAATATATTATACTGTCTATATGGATGAAGTTAGATTACAGGAAATACACGATAAAGCACGTAAGGAACATGTACCAATCATGTTAGATGATGGTATGGAATTCTTGCTGGAATACATACGTAGCCATGAAGGGATACGTGATATCTTGGAAATTGGAACAGCAGTTGGTTACTCCGCTATTCAGATGGCAAACTTACGTTGGGATATGACAATCGATACAGTTGAGATTAATCCTGAAATGTATCATCAAGCTGTAGATAATATCATGCATGCAGGTTTACAAGATAGAGTGAATGCATACTTACAAGATGCCTATCAATTTGAAACAAAGAAGGTATACGATTTAATATTTATCGATGCCGCAAAGTCACAATATCGCAAGTATATGGAACACTTCTTTAAGAATGCGAGAAAGGGTACTGTATTCTTCTTTGATAACTTGCAGTTTCATGGCATTGTTGATTGTCCTGAGTTATCACAAAATCGATCTACAGTACAAATGACACGCAAGATTTTAAAGTTCCGTGAATATCTAAAAACAGATACTCGCTTTGAAACAACATTCCATCTTGATGTAGGAGATGGTATCGCAATTGCAGTGGTAAAATAAAAGGCTTATCCAAAATTGGATAAGCCACTATTGTATTAGAAGTGTCCACTTATATGACCAAATCCACCGCCACTACTTGAGTGGAAGCCACCGCCGCTGCTGCCACTACTGCTACTACTTGCAGGCGGATTATAAGTACGTGATTCAGAACGATATAAGAACAGGTCTTGCGATGTCTGAAGTCTTAGACCGCCAGGTGGTATGTATGCATACGCTTCGTTTGAAATTCCTTTTGTCTTATGTTTACTTCTAAAGGCAATGATTGTAACAATAGATATAACAAGTGAAGCAATTACGGTAATAGCACCCTTAATCATATATGGTAAAAGGATTGTTTTAGAGCATTCATCTAGGAATACTTTTGCGCCTTCACCGTATTTATTGTATCGTAGGTAATCATAGACAACTACACTAGCTATTTTTTCTCGTGCTCTTTCATCAAATATTCTATTTCCTTTTTGACCGTGTGCTAGAATGTCAAATTTACGATCCTCCATTGTTAGAGTTAGCATAATGCCCTCTTTTTCATCACCGATTCCAAGGCCTTCGGAATTGAAGATACTTTCGGAATATTGCTCGATAGTCTGAAAACCGTGAGAATTCATAATGCGGATATAGAAGCCGATATTATATTTTTCGCTATATTCTTTTGCAATATTGTTGAGTGCTTGTACTTCAGCACTTGTTAATAAACCATATTCATCCACAACATAATCATCTGCATCAGCTCTTGTTGGTAGCAAGAAACTTGGTAACATGCATAACAAGAAAGTAAATGCTGCAACAAGTGCTAGTAATTTTTTCTTCATAATGCGTACCTCCTAAAATGCTAAGAACAGTAGGATACCAATCAATATCATACTGATAAGTAATATGCCGAAGAAGTAAAGAACAGATTTTACATGATCAATCGGCAAATCATCACCAATCATCTTTCCTGTTTGACCATTCATGGCGAACATGTAAGTTTTACCTTGCCATTTTGTGGTAAGTATCCAAACAGGCAGGAATGCATAGTGAACTTTATCTTCTCGAATATAGATATTTGAGCGACGTGGAAATAGGGTATGATAACCACAACTAACGGTTTCGCGAATTTTATCGGCTGCAGAAGTACGCATACGTCTGTTAACACGGCTACGATCTTGTGTGGCTGTTATATCATATCTGTCTGCGAGGTATCCAGATAAGTATCCCAGTTCAAATGGAATCATTTCCCTGTAGTTAAATGGTTCAATTGCATCCATGAAATCATCTGGCATCTTACTAGAACCGTCAGCAGGAACACGATTAAACTCTACAGTTCCTTGACGCAAGATAGAATAGTTTTCTGTTACAGTTACTGTATAGTCACCCTCACGGTGAGAATGTGAAATTGTGCCACGGAAGGCCATGTCTGCATCTGCTGTTCCATCATATAGCCAGAATGGAACATAAACACCCTTGATTTCCTCGATATGATTGCGTTCCTTGAATGCATTTGGTAATAATGGCTTACCACCATAGAAGTCTGATAACTTCTTGATTGCTTCATCCTTATTCATCTTGAATGGAATCACATAGTCTGGTTTTAGTGCGCCACTAAACTGTGCCGGAACAATCGTAGGATTGCCACAGTATGGACAACTTGTCGCAGCGGTATTCTTGTCTGCGATTAACTGTGCTCCGCAAGATGGGCAGTTGTATGCACGCAAGTTTTGTGCATCTTCTTCTGTCCATTGAAGAGTATTTTCGGCAGTATATTCTTTAAGTCCTTCTTCAACAGAGAGAGCTACCTTTTTATCATAATACTCTTCGATTTCGGCAGGAGCAAAAGTACTTCCACAGTTACCACATTTTAGTTTTTGTAGCCCTGGGTCAAAGGTAAGAGGACCATTACAATTTGGACATTGGAAATTTGTTAATGCGTTATTTGCCATAATATCCCCCTTTCAATTGAGAAAAAGAACCCGATAGAACGGGTTCTTATCGTTCTGATTATTTATTCAGGTTTCTTTGTTCCGCAGTTAGAGCAGAAGTTTGAGTGGTTTTCGTTACCGCAATCTGGGCAGAACCACTTGTCACCGCTGTTAGCAGCCTTCTGAGCCTGACCTGTTTGGTAAAGTGCGTTAGCATTTACACCACCAGCACTTTGTGCAGCGTTCATTCCCATGAAGCCCATCGCAGCACCATTAGCATTCTTGGCAGCATCTTGCATTGCTTGTGCTTGTGCACCAACAAGTGTAGCAGCAGCTAAGTTTGCGTCTGTGTATGCAGCATTACGTTGCATTTGCTTGAGCATTTCTTCATCAGCTTCATCGGCCTTGATAGAGGATACGCCGAAGTTTACGATTTCGATACCACGCTTTTCTCTCCACTTACTGCTTAGTTCTTCATTAAGAGCATCAGCTAACTCAGCTGTATGAGCTGGAATCTGAGAATAACGAATACCTTGTTCGCTTAACTTACCAAATGCTGGTTGTAAAGCAGTGAGTAACTCTGTACGTAGCTGATCACTAAGATCACTTAACTTGTAACTATGTGATACGTTTCCACAAACATTTGTATAGAACAATACAGGATCACATACATGCAAGCTGTATTCACCAAAGCACTTCATTGATACATCGATATCGATACCTGCACGAGCATCAACAACTCTAAATGGAATTGGGGCAGGAGTACCATACTTCACGCCAACTAATTCCTTTGTGTTTACATAGTAGATACGTTGATCTGTAGCTGGTGTTCCACCAAATGTGAAGCGGCGACCGAATTCTGCAAACATTCTCTTAACGCCTTCACCAAGGCTACCTGTGAATACAGATGGTTGTGTAGATGAGTCATATTTGAATTCACCAGGTTCAGCACAAATATCAACGATTTGTCCTTGTTCAACGATAATCATTGCTTGGCCATCAGCAACAGCAATGATTGAACCGTCAGTAATGATGTTGTCGCTTCCGTTATTACCACTGAAGAATCCCCCAGAGTTTCTCTTAACACCTTTCACAACAAATACATCAGCTGGAATAGCATCACAATAGAAATACTCTTTCCAAGAATCGCTAAGTGTTGAACTAGCGGATAATAAAGCAGTAGAAATGAGACCCATATAAGTTCCTCCTTATAGTCTTCTGACTGTACAATCATATACTAACATCAGTTTGACCGTCAGTCAATAAATAATTTCAAATATTTTAGAATAATTTTTCTGCAAATAATGAAAAAAAGGTGTTGCGATGATTATATAGAAATGGTAATATAGTCACGTGCCTTAATAGCTCAGTCGGCAGAGCGAGCGGCTGTTAACCGCTAGGTCACAGGTTCGAGCCCTGTTTAAGGCGCCATATATTGAAAAAGGTGTTTACAGTAATAATTGTAAGCACCTTTTTTGGTGTTTCCTAGATATTTTGGAAGGAGAGAAAGTTATGAAAAAGCTTGTATTCCGAGAAGATATTCTTGCATGGAATTATATGCTGGATGACGCAAGAAAGCTTGCTGAAGAAAGAAATGTAAAATTTAGTAAGAGACAGATCAGAATTGGTATCGATATGCCAGAATCTACTTTTGGAAAATATTGTGCAGGAGAAGGCTTACGAACAAACTTCAGATATTATATGAAATATTGCAATTTTATGAAGAGAGACCCAGTTGAATTCTTTGAAAATCTTATAAAGAAGATACTGCAAGATAGAGAAGAACATCCTGAACTATATGATTATTAAATAAAAAAATCACCGAACGCTCAAACTTGGCGGAATGAGTTCTGTGATTAAGGGGAAAGAAGGTTAACCACCTTCAATATAGTGCATTAATAGAGGATTCAGATACTCTCAGTACGACCAGATAGCCTCAGTACGACCTGAAGAAGAACCTCACCTCTTTGCATATATAAATATATAAGATTTAAATAAAAAAATCAATTTTATAGTGTGAAAAATTTATTAAAAATCACAAATAAATAAAAAAAACAACATAGGTAAACCTATGATGTGTAGTTAATAAGATGAAAGGAACTGTATGTATTCATTTTTCAACCGTAGCAATCTGTTTGATGACCTTCAATCAGTCTTAAGTATTTCCGAGTGGCTTGCTGAAACTGGTGGTGAATTAGTAGTTGATGCTACTGTAGCTTCTCTAGGTTATTTAGAATTTTTCTCTCAACTTGAGCAGTTTGAGATTCTTCGAGCAGGTAAGAGAACTCAAAGCAACAACATTCAAGCAAAGTCCTTAGAGATTTTGATTCCAGATAGCATTCAGGATTGTAAGCCGTGTGCTTGCTCCATCATGGATGAAATCTTTGGAGATGAAACACCGTTACCTTATGTAGCGTTCTTGGTGACACGAGGAAAAGGCAGATATTTACGAATCCTTATCTCCGAGCGTTATTACAGTGAAGAGGAGATTATTTATGTAGACCGCTGGAAAAGTGACCGCTATCAAAACAAAGTGACTGGACGGTTATGCAAAGCTGCTGATCCAGAAGCTAGAAAGATTGTTAGTGCTGGAGATGTTAGGAAAACTTGGGTATCTCATTTCAGTTTAAAGAGCCGAATGTTCAGTGCTGATGGTTTTGCTAGAAAACATTCCAATCGAAAGGAAAGAATTGGATTTGATAGATTGTTGAAGCATCTCAGACAGTGCATTGTTGCGGCATTTGTTAGATTAAAAGTTCAGTTTACGAAAGAATTTAATATTCCAAAACTTAAGAGACATGATTGGCTAAATCAATATCAAAATATCAATCTAACAAGAATCAATAATGCAATTCATCATGTTGAAAACGAGCTGCAAGAAGAATGGATTGCAGTCAGAGATGGCTATTTTATACAAAATGCTAAGACTTATGACCGCTTTATGGCACTTGCAAAGAGATACTTAAACCGTTTCAAAAATGGCTTTTTCAATATAAAAGTTGGAGGAAATAGAAAATTAAAACTATCATTCTCACCGTTTATGAATGTTGTGAGAGTTCAAGAAAATCTGGATTCTCTAATTGAAGATTTTGATCAGGAAATTGAAGAATTCCGTATGCAGGAAAGATATGGAATCTAGAAAGGGAAATAGAAGATGATAACTACAATTTTGAATATCAAGGGTGGCTGTTCAAAGACATTAACAGCCGAGATGCTAGCTAGAGGATATGCTAAAGAAGGAAGAAAAACATTAGTTGTGGATGCGGATGGACAAGGGGATATTACTTCTTCTTTAATGCCACACATCAATTTTGATCAACCTGAAAATATTGTTGGGGGCGAAACGCCCCCAGAGAAAGGAACAATCGTAGATTACTTAAAAGGAAATAAGAAGATTGAAGATTGTATCTGGAAAACAGATGTTGAAAATCTAGACTTAATTCCTTCAAGCATGGATTTATTCACTGTCATTTATGAGTTGCAAGGTAGAGGTGGAGCAGATTTCTTATTAGCAAACGCCTTAAAGAACCTTGGATACGATGAGATTGTGATTGATAATAATCCGTCTATCAACAAGATGACTTATAACTCTATCTATGCTGCTGATGTAATCATCTGCCCTACAAACATCAGCGAGAAGACATTAAAGGGAGTTATGAATACTCGTGGGGTATGCGTGCAAGCATTGGATGCATTGCCATTTAGCAAGCCTTTAAACTTCAAGATTGTTCTTACAATGATGACCAGAAACAACAATTGCAAAGAAGGCGCAAAACAGTTAAGAGCAGCATTTGGAAAAGACGTATTTGATACACAAATCAGATTCCAACAGAAACCAGTGCAGGATGCAGAGTTTAGTAAGAAGTCTCTATTAGACATGAAAGCTGGTGTAGCTGAAGACTATAGAAATTTGACAAAAGAAGTAATTCAAAAGGATGAGGTGCATGCATGACAAATTTAGATTTAGGAAAGATGTTTGGTGACAGCAATCAGGAGATGCAGAAAGCAGCTGCATTAAAGACATACTTAGTAAAGTTGGATGAAATCCTTCCATCAGAGGAGAATCCATATGAAGTAGAAGAAGAATCCGTTCAAAGATTAGCTGAGAATATTGAACAATATGGATTGTTTCAAGCATTAACTGTACAAAAAGAAGGTTCTGAAATCAGACTCATTTCTGGTGAACGTAGATTTACTTCATTGAAGTATCTTACGGATACAGGAAAGACATATACATACAACGGTGCAGACATTACTGGATATGCACCAGTATCCTATGTTAAACAAGCAGTAGGTGATATGAAGACAATGATGATGATTTCTGCTAATGCACACAGGGATATGCAAGCAGGGGAAAAGAATCATATTATTGAAACCACAATGAATAGTTTAGATAAGCAAGTTCTGAGTGGGAAGTTTTCTTGGGAAGGGAAACGTAAGGCTACAGTCTTAGCGGCTATTACAGGAATCAAGGAACATTACATCAAGGATTATCTTGCAAAGAAAAATAAGGAAATCAAGTTTGCAACTGATGATGAAAATGTTGGGGGCGAAACGCCCCCAGAGGAAAATGCAGATGAAATCAAAGCAATGGAATCTATCCTTAAAGGGATTGCAACGCTGAATAAAAAGTTAAAGAACTACGATGAATTAGATTTTAACTTACTAGACATAAAGAAAATCAATACAGGACTTATTGAATCAAAGCTTCTAATGGATAGTATTGAAAAACTATCTGATGAATTGCAAAGATTATCCAGCAACAAATAAAGATAGTGAAAGGAGACCATTCTAATGAATAGATTAGAAAATTCCCTTGAAAACATAGATGCACTAATTGCAAGAGAATTAGGTTTGATAAAAAAGATTAATTCTGTGAAATTAAATTTAGTTGATGGTATTCAAGTTAAATATTGTTTGGATCCAATTTCTTATGTTGAATATAAGGCGAATTTAGAAGAGGTTGAAACTCAAATCAATGAACTAACTTCATTCATTAGAATGCAAGTCATTGAGAAACTGAGTAGAATGTCAGTCAATAAGTTGAATTCTATTGTTACTTTCCTTCAAAGCAATGGCATGTATGTGAATCTGAATTTGTTTATTGAGAAAATAGAATCTAATACATTTTCTGATGAAGAAATTAGGATGATTACGAAAGCAATAAAAAATTCCTAAAGGTGGAGAATATGGATGAAGAATTGATGGTGATTTTATCAAAAGAAAATAGAGCCTTTGAGACTGCTTGGTTTAGCAGCATGAGCGCTGCTAGGAAGTGGGCGGACAAGATCAGGGATAAAAGTAATTATCTGGTTACGATTTTTAAAGGCTGTGATGATGAACCGATAGAGCAGTATATGGTGAGATAAAAAGCTTGGGGGCGAAACGCCCCCAGAAGAAAGGAAACCAATGAATATAGAAAGCTTCAAACGGATAAAGAAAGAAAAAGGAATAAATAATTATGAAATACATAAAAGATCAGGTGTGCTTGAATCGACCTTATCTGAATTTGAAAGAGGAAAGCATACAGATCTACGCATAAGTACACTCATAAAAATAGCAGATGCACTAGATGTAACACTAGATGAATTGGTTGGTAGAAATAACGGATGGAATTTAACACAAGGTATATGTATTGCGGGTGCATGGATGATAAAGAACCACGATGAGGAAACTATGGTCGTTGACATGCTTGCATCCATGCATATTACAAAAGAAATGATGCAACAGGAACATGTTGCGGAAGAGGATTATGAAATATTGTCTGAAGCAATAGATTCTAATTGGGGAAGATATGTTAGACAACTGCCAGAAAATATTTAAAATACAGATTCAAAGCAAAAGTGAGTCTGGGGGCGAAACGCCCCCAGAAGATAAAAAGGAGATTACAGTGGATAGATGGGTAAAAATAATCGAAAAGCCATATTGCAATCCAGAGGATAGACTAAGAGATTTTATGGATTTATTGATTGATATTAATGCAATGTATCATAATGATAGATTTTATTTTGACTATAGAAACATAGCTCATTTTGAACATGCAGTTGAGAGAATTGAAAATCCAATTGTAGGTGGTAGCATTGTTAAAATATCAGAAGGCAATTGTGCATGGAATGAAAAGTATAGTAACAGCATCATGTACGACTGGGACAATCGAATGCTATGTTTTGGTGCTTTGAGATACTTCAACGCAGATTTAAGTGAGTTGGAAAGAGCTTGTATTATCAATAAGTGGTTTAAGGATACAAAGAATATCACGCAAAATGATATATGCAGAAAATACCATATTACGAAAAGAAGAATCCCTAAAATTACTAAAGATGCAGAAGAGATTCTGATTGAACAGTGGGGCATGGACTTCTATGGTGGTGTTGAACATAGTAGATTACTTCATTTCCGTGAGCGAGCTGAATATAGAGAACAGAGAACTGGAACATGGAACGGTTGGTTAGGACTACATCCAGACAAGTATCTTGAATTTCTTCCATCTGAAGAAGAAGCGGAACAGATATTGAAAAAAGATCCAAGATTACGGAAGATTCTGGAAGAAGACGAAAAGAAACAAAAGAAGTTTACTATCTGTTGAAATATACACGCAATGCGTGTCTATTATATATAGAAAGAGGTGATTTTAATGTTAATTAACTGTAAGGAATGCGGATACAAATATAGCAGTGAAGCAGAGAAGTGTCCTAAATGCGGGATGCCAAATAAAGACTTAATGGAAAGCCGTAGAAAGGTACAGCAGCAACAACAAAAGAAAAATCAGATCCGACAAGAGATAAACAATAGATATAACTATTGGAAGAATATACATGAAAATCAGGTACTTCTCATGATTGGCTTTTTTGGAATGTTGATTGGTTTTGCAGTAGGATATGGAATAAGTTATTTCTTTATTACAAAGAACGTAACAGATTGTATTAATGGTGGAATTTTATTTGCTTTCTTTGGATCAATGCCTATTCCATTTGCATTAAAGCCACCTCTATTTGGTGCCTTTGCTGTATATGCGATTGTGGCGGAATTTTTGAAGTGGAATACAGCTAAAGTAGTAACAGACAAGGTTCTCTTAGTTGGAACAATACTTTTTGGTTTAGTCATACCTGCATATGGCTTATATACGAGTGGGAAAGCATGGAATCAAATGAAATTGATAGAAGAAGAATTACGGAACCAAGAATAAGGCAGTATGGGCAAAAATGTAACAAAAACTCTAAATTTTCATAATAAAAAAATAAAAATTTTTTTAGCCTTAAAATTATGGGAACCACGAAAATCGTAAAAACCCTATTAAATAAAGGGCTTTCTACATTATACACACATGTGTATTACATGAATATAGTTTTTTAAAGTGTTGAATGGGAACCAGAGGGGGGTCTAAAATATGTATACTACTGAGATGTGGGTGAAGAGGAAGTATACATAAATTTGTTACTTTCTCTTTTATTTAATCCAAAGAAAATCAGTAAACAAATGAACGGGTAAAGTGCCCGAAGGGAGAAAACTTATGAACAAAAAGAAATTATTCATCATTGCAAGTGTACTTGCAGCAATTGGATTAGTAGTTATGCTGTTCATGCTACCAAAAACAAACAACACAGCAAAACAAGAAACAAGCACTGAAACTTCTACATCGAAGAAGAACGATAAAAAAGAAGATAAGAAGGATAACAAACAAGACGAAAAGAAAGATAGCAAGAAAGAAGATAAGAAGGAAGATACTTCCACTACATCCGAAACATCTGTTACTCCTACAACTGGAACTGAGGTACAGAACAATAATAACAATTCTTCAGTAACAAATACTCCAACTACGAATACAACTCCATCTCAACCAGAACCACAACCGATCTATCAAACGATCCATCATGAAGAGGTCGGACATTGGGAAACACAGGTGATAGCTGAAGCGTGGGATGAACCAGTTTATGAACGGAAGATTATTGGTAACAATACTGGAACAGTCTATGCGACTGTAGATGAATTTGCATTTAATACAAATGGGGACGAAGGTTACCACGTAGGAAATGTTCAGGTTGGCACAACTCACCATGATGCCATTACTCAGCAAGTGTGGGTGGTTGATCAGGCTGCATGGGATGAAACAGTAATCGTTGGGTATAGATAAGTAATAAAATTCATATGTTTAAAGTTTTCTCCTTGTAGGCGATAGATGTGAAAATCTACCGCCTTTTTTAATGGAGAAATCTAAAAAATAACATTGCCTATTTTGATTGTCTGCTAAAGGAAATAGGCGATGAGATATAGCATCACACGACAAGCTTTATACAACACAGAAAAAATTCAGGAGGAAAAAATGAAATATAAATCAATTAGAAGTAAAATTACTGCCATTCTAAGTATGATGGTAGCCTTTTTATTGGCAACAATTATTCCAGTAAAGCTTACAGCTGCTACAGTATTCGCAAATGGTGGTGCTGGTTCAGGTGGCTCTGGAGGCGGTGGTGTAACAGGTGATAACCCTGGATACACGATTTGGTATGACCAATGGGGAGCAGATGGAGAACCTCTACAAGGCTGGAACGAAGCATCCATGAACGATATGCAAGCACGTATCGAAGGCATGCTTGGTAAGACGATGAATCCTAATAGTTATGGTGGTACACGTCCATACCTAGAGATTTATCAACAGGCTGCTCGTGAAGCACTTGCAGATGCAATGGCTCGTTCTGCTACAGGTAAGGCAAGAATTGTAGGTGTGTCAAGTATTTACTGGGATGGTGGTAACAACATGCAAGCGGCTTATGATACAAAAGCTAATGTATTACGTCTTGCTGGAACACGTTCTGGTACTGCTACAGAGTTACCTGACAATACAGGTTGGTCAACTTTATATAACAATGGAAGTGGTGCAACAGGTACCAATTGGAGAGATTGGCTTGAACAGTATGGTGTAAATAAGGCACCTGACACAAATTTAACTATGATTGTTTGGGCTGTAGCTGAGGGTGAGCCAGTGCCACCAAACATTGAACTTAAAATTAAGAAATCAAACGCACTTCCTACGTTAACACAAGGGAACAACTGTTATGCACAGGATTTAAGTGGGGCAGTATATGAGGTACATCGTAAGTCTGATCTAAGTGATGCACCTATTTTGACATTAACAACTGATGCGGATGGTAATGCTACTGCACCTAATGAAATTCCGTTCGATGGAACACAGCCTTACTTATATGTTAAGGAAGTAACTGCACCAAGAGGATTTGCATTAGATCCAACAACCCACGTTGTATCTCCGTATGATAGAAGTACATGGGTTGTAAATTCCACTGATACTCCGTTAAATGACCCTTTAAGAATCACTTTAAATAAAGTTAGTCCAGATAGTGAGGTAGTGGAAAATCCAGCAAGTTTAGAGGGTGCTGAATTTTCCATCAAGTATTATGCAGGGCAATTTACAATGGATACATTACCAACAACTCCAACAAGAACATGGGTAATTAAGACAGTAAAGTCACCTAGTGAAAATAAGTATATTGCTACACTATCAAATACATTCAAGGTTTCTGGTGATGAATTCTATCTTGACGGCGGTGCTCCAACACTTCCACTAGGAACAATTACGGTTGAAGAAACGAAAGCACCTGAAGGTTATACTTTAGAGAACAAGACATTAAGTGCAGGTGGTCAGGAAGTAGCGAATGGAATTGCATTATTCAATATTACAGAGAACGATCAACACATTGCGGCAGTCGTTGGAGGTAATGAGTACACTGTAGTTGAGGGTGTTGTACGTGGTGGATTGGAGATTCAAAAGAAAGATGCAGCTACAAATGAAAAAGTAGGGGTTGCTGTTTTTGAAATCATTAACAAGAATAACTTTGATGTTGTAGCTAGAGATGCGGACGGAAACGTACTTGGCACTGCTGAAGCAGGACAAGCTTTAAACTATGCAATCACAACAGATGCAAATGGTTACTGGAAATCAAGTGATAACTTCTTACCTGTAGGTGAATATGAGTTGGTTGAAGTATCTGCACCAGCAGGATACTATTTAAATACAAATCCAAAGCCTTTTGAAATCAAAGATAACGGTGCAATCGTTAGTCTAGATTATGCTGATAATAAGATTGTTATTGACGTAGCAAAGACAGATGGCAAGGGAAACAACGTAGCTGGGGCTAAATTAACATTGATTGAAAAGGATACAGGAAACGAAGTTGCCACATTCATCACAACAAAAGAAAATACAGATATTTCTAAGTTTGTTGAAGGTGGTAAGACTTACATCTTACGTGAAGACGAAGCACCATTTGGATTTAACAAGTTTGATGACATTGAATTTACTGTTACAGGTACACGACAGCATGAACAAGTTGTGATGGCTGTAGATACACGTAAAGTGTTCTACGTGAGCGCAATTAAGGTAGATGCTATGGATTCCTCAAAGAAACTAAAAGGGGCTGAATTAACGTTATTTAAGGCTGATGGCACGGTTGCTTTAGATAAGGATGGTAAAGAATGTAAAGGAATCACTGATGGCGAAGGAGTTATCACTTGGGCTGTTGAATATGCTGATGATTTAGGCGGCTACTATGTTCAGGAAACAGCAGCACCTGAAGGATACAGAATCAATCATGATCACTTCCAAGTAGTACTAAGTGAAGATTATGATTTTGCAGTTAATAATGCTGTAAAGGTTGTGGTAAATGATATGGCATTACCTTCTGTTAAGACAGGTGATACATTCAATGCAGTAGGATTATCTATGATGTTTGTAGGTGGTCTAGCTGTGGCAGTGTTCTTATTTCTTAAAAAAAGAGAATTAGTTAAGTAAGGATATAAAAAATGTTGGGGGCGAAACGCCCCCACGTTTTTTAAAGATTAGAAGAAATGTTGTAAACAGAGAGAGGAGAACAAATATGTGGAACAACAGAGTAATTTTATCAGGAAATTTAGTTAGAGATGTTGAAGTAAAGGCAACTGAAGGAGAAAGTAGCAAGCATGTAGCAAACTTTGCGGTTGCTGTGCAGAGACCACAATCAAAAGATACTGTAGCAGATTTTATTAATTGCGTTGCATGGGGACAACCAGCAGATTATCTTGGACAGTACGGTAAAAAAGGAAGTCACATCACAATTGAAGGTGAGCTACGCACACGTAATTATGAGCGTGATGGACAGAAGGTTTATGTAACAGAAATTTATGTAAGCAGTTGTCATGTAGAGAAGAAAAAAGACATTGAAGAGTCAATGGAAGAAGAATGAAATTAAATGAATTAGATGCTGGGGGCGAAACGCCCCCAGACATTATTTCTGATGTTGATGACATTCAGCAAGGATTTGATGTTGATAAATTTACAGAAATGATAGGACATACGCTTGCGGAAAAGAGACACATCATTAACGCAAAAGAAGTAATGCAAGAAATATCATCAGGCTATCAGGAGCTGATTGATGATGAAATCTATGATGTTATTAGTGCTATGAATCGCCAGTTAGATTGGATAGCTGATTCTATGCAATGGTTATCTGAAAAAATTGTTGATAGAGCTTTGGAAATAAGACAACAAGAAGAAAAACAATTAAAAACTTTAATAGAAAAAGAACTTGTTACTCATGAAACTGAGAAGGCTTATTTTGTTAGTATTCCTAAAGCTGTAATGAAATCTAATATGGATGGGTTTTGGATTCCTAAAAGAATTATGAAATGGAATGATGAAACAAATTCCTATGAGGTGCAGTATTATCCGAATTTTAAATTTACAGAATATGAGTATTCAAAAACACATAAAAAACTAAAGGATGCTGTAGATAAAAAAGAAATAACTGGAGATGAATTTAAATCATTGATGGTAGCTACAAGTATCCATCTGGATCATCTAAGAAATTTAGATGGTGCTGAAAGTATTGAAGAAGTTAAAGAACAGGAAAGAGAAGACATTATGGACAGTAATAAATCAAAAGAAATTAAATGGAGTGATCAGCTGCTGGATGAAGATAGGAATCTAAAAACTTGGGAAAGACAATTGTTAGAATATGAGTATGGTTTGATAGACAATACACCTTTAGTACTTCAAGAGAACTCAAAAGACTTATCTTATGCAGATGTTGATAATTTGCCAATTACAATGAATACATCAACCTTGAGAAAATTAAAATCAAAACACAATATTGATGGTAAAACGATTATTGATAGTGCAAGGTTGCTTAAGAAAACAGTGTTAGGAATCCAAAGCAAGAGTTTTGATAGTTCTCTTGTTTTTTTACTTGATTATAAAAGTGATAGAGGGTACCTAATGACTATGATTTTACGTGAGAACAAAAAATTAGGCTCTTACGAGGTAAATGAAATCACATCTATTTACGATAGAAAAAACTTTGAAAGTATGTTTATACAAAGTGTAGATGATAATAAAAAAGTTTGGTTAAACCCTGAAAAAATAAAAGAGATAACGTCTCAGGACTTACAATTTGTCCCAGACAGCTTATCTCTGTACACAAATAATATATCAGGAGTGGTACAAAATCAAGAGGAAATTAAAGGATTGTTATTATCAACGCTTGGAAAAGATGACTTAGCGAAACGGAAGGCGAGTTATGTTAATAAAATACAAACGATTTTAAAAGACTTACCATTTAATGTTAAAGCATCCGATGATAACGAAGTACAAGAAGTATACAATAGTTTGAGTAAGTTAGATGAGTCTATTCCTATGTATTTTGAAAAGGCATTAGAGTCTACATCCGATAAGAACTATATTCACTCAAAATTAGAATGGTTAAAATCTTCGTCTATATCTGGTGATGGAAAACTAGATATTTTATATACAGAAGTAGACAATAACATTATTGAAAGTAAGGATACAATACAAGGAAAGATAAATCTATCAGAGCCTTGTATCGAGTGGTATGTGAATGATGAATTAATTGTTAATGAACAAATGCAAGGCTCCACTTATTCTGAAAAGCTAGATGCTTTGAATGGTGAGATTTCTGGATTTACATATGATGAAATAATGAGACGCTGTGATGAAGCACATAGTCTTTTTAAAGATAAGCTACAAAACGATATCTTAGATGAAGATATTGCTGGGGGCGAAACGCCCCCAGAGGAAAAAGAATTGGGAGGTGGAATACATCTATGACGTTTAGATACTCTATTGAGAGCACAAATCAACGGATCGAAGGAGATTTTAAGCCGATAATCAATAATGAAATACACGACCTATTCAGAATTGTTTATTTAGATGAAAGAGAGATTGTTCCGTATGGAGATAATCTCTTTTTTGATTCATTTACTCAGGCTGAACAATATGCAAAGAAACATAATCTTCAGTTAGTGGAATATGAAACATTATTAGCCGATGTGAGCATAGAAAGTATAGAGAAAAGCATAAGCGAAAATGCACAGACCATTCATTGTGATGTGGATGATAAAGCTTTAGAAAACATTCTGCAATTAGATGAAGAATTATTCAAACAGATTCAAGATGAAAATGCTGATCTGGATAGTAAAGATATGAATGAAATTTTAGAGGAAGTTTCCAAAATACAATATTCAAAGAAAGAACTGATAGAACTAATTAATCGTACAGGAAACAAAATAATCACCGTCTATTTAAACGGTGAATAAGGAGAAGGTAGCGATGAGTAATAAAACGAATAAATACTCTTTAGATGAGATTCATGTACGGTTGAAAAATGAGGATGCATCAAAACTATTAACAGATGAATCTATAGATAATCCTGCTACAGCGGTGAAGCTTCTTGGGGACTATATAAAAGATTTAGACCAAGAACACTTCATGATACTAAATCTGAATTCTGCTAATGAACCAATTAATTTTAGCGTGGCTACAATGAAAGCAATTGACCATGCTGGCATGGATATAAGAAATCTGTTTAAATCTACCGTTTCATCAAATGCTTCAAAGATTATGGTTTTACATAATCATCCAAATGAGCATGTAGAGATATCAGATTTAGATAAGATTTTCACTGCAAATATCTATGCAGCCACACAACAATTAAATCTAGAATTTGTAGACCACGTGGTTGTTAGCAAGAGCGCTGAAGAAATATTTTCATTTAGGGAAAATGGATTGCTGAAGGATATCGAAGATAAATATGAAGAATCCAATTTAGTTACTGAGAAGGATAGTAAATATATAGATAATCCAGCATATAAGGAATTACAAAAAAATATCCTTGAATGGATTAATCGGGAATACGAACAAGAAAACACAGAAGAATATCTAAATGAAGACCCAGAACATATTGGACTTGCATTTACAACGTTTGGAAAAGATGAACATGAGTCACAAGCAGAGTGTGATTTAAAGAATCTAACCTTTACACATTATTTTGATGGAGTGCCAATTACGCATATTGATTTTATAAATAATACAAATGGTGATGTTGATCAAGCCATTGCAGACATGCAGTCATATATTTGTGATGGTGATTTTAATGATTTAGTTTATCCAAATGCAGAAGATTTGAGATTGGTGATGAATCTTGAACTAGATGCAAATGATGAGGTTGTACCATATAAGAAACCTGCTAATGAGGTAGTTGAGGATTATAAGAAAGAAATAGCAGAGAGGTTCATAGAATTAATCAATAAAGATGAATCTTCTATGACATGGGTAAAAGAATGGTCTACTACTTTTGAGAAGCAAAGAAGTTTAACCAGCAATATTCCATATAAAGGAAGAAATGCTTTTATGTTGAGTATAATTGCAGCTTTAAAAGGATATTCCGATCCAAGATGGGTTACGTTTAATGGCTTGAGCAATTTTGATGGTGCACATGTCAAAAAAGGTGAAAAGGGCGTTCATATTGAAAGATGGATTGTATCCGATCTAACCAAGAAAAAAGGAGAGAAGGATAAATTCATTGATTTTGATAAGCTTAAAAAACTTATTAAAAGTGGAGAAAGAGATGTAAGAGAATTTGCAATATTTCCAAAGATATTTACTGTTTTCAACGTTGAACAGTGTGAAGGTGTTCCACCACTTGTTAAACAGGAAGAAAAGAAAATTAATCAGGAACAATATGTAACTGATGTTGCAAATGGAATGAAAGTAAAACTCTTAAATGATGGTGGGGACAATGCCTACTATTCTCCGTTTGAAGACACAGTACACTTACCAAATAAAAATGCATTCTCATCCGATTATGCATACAACGCAACAGCATTGCATGAGTTAGGACATGCAACAGGTAGCGAAAGCAGACTTCAACGTAATCAAAAAAATAATTTTGGTTCGCAAGCCTATGCTTTTGAAGAACTTGTAGCAGAGATGACAAGCTGCCTAGCTGCCAGCAGATTAATGCCAAGCGATGCAGACATGGATTCCTATATTCAAGAACATTCAAAAAATCATCTAGCCTATGTAAAGGGATGGAGCACTATTATCAAAAACAATCCAAATGCGATTGAAGATGCATTAAAACAAGCAACATTAGCTACCGATTTTATGGACATGGCTGCAAACGTAATTACAGTAGATAGATTCAATGAATTACATAAATCAGAAGCATGCGTGCATAATGAGGATGGTATCTTCAGCGTAGAGAATTTTGGATTGAATCCTATAAATACAACTACATTAGCAATAGATGTAAGTGAGGAACTTACTCAAACTTTGAGTAAAGGAAGAAGCTTATAGATTGTTGGGGGGCGAAATGCCCCCAGAAGATAGAAAGGAGATTACAGTGGATGATTATTTAGAAAAGATACGAAAGCGTGGACTGAATTCATTTCAACTGCATGAAGTGGAAGAAGGTTTAAAAAATGGACTTGATACAGAACAGATAGACATCTTTGCAAAGTCGGAATATGACCATATGCAGATGCAGGAAATACGTTTAGCTTTGGAGCATGGTTTTACCTTGAAGCAAATAAGTGTATTTTTAGATCCGTCAATAAATTATGAAGCAATGAACCACGCTAGAATCAAACTTCAAAATGAAAATGTAATCGAAGAAAAAGCAAGAGCAAAGCTACATGCGATGCAACTGAAAAATCTTTTTGTTGTGATACTGATTTTATTCTTGATTGGTGTAGCTGTGGTTGGAGGATACTTTGGTAGAAAATACTGGCTGATTTTTAATCAACCTATGGAATTAAAACTGAAGAGTACACATATTGATTTAGGTTATGGTGATGCGTTTAATCCTATTGATTATATCGATGAATATACTAAGGATGATGGAGTGCAATTAGTGTTGCCTAATACAATTGATACGAAGCATATTGGACAAGTGAAAGTTATATACACACTAAAGAATCAATTAAAAAGTATTTCTAAAGAATTGACGGTGAACATTCAAGATAAGAACTCACCCGTGATTACACTAAATACAAAAGATATTACTTTAACTCGCACCAAAGATTCTTTTAATGGCAAATCTTATTTATCTAGTGCTATGGACGATGTTGATGGAGACGTTACAGAGCATGTTACGTGGACAAATCCAGATGAGAGTATAAATGACCAAACGATTACATACAGCGTTAAAGACAAGGCTGGAAATGAGTCACAGAGCGTTTTAAGTCTACATTACAAAGACCCAGAACCTGCACCTACACCAGAGACGATCGTAATCTATCAACCGAGTGGAGGTGGTGGAAATACTTCTGGGGGCGAAACGCCCCCAAGCATCACCACGTCTCATGGAACACAGTATTTTATGTTCTCAGATGGGTATACCTTGGATTCTGGATACAGTGCATGCATAGCTGCTGGTTCAGCTTTTGGGGCATATTCATGTGAGCCTATTATGGATGGTGATGGTTTGTATAAAGGGTACAAACTAAGCTATTAAATTAGTTGGGGGCGAAACGCCCCCAGAAGATAGAAAGGAGAATGTTGTGAAGGAAGTAGATAAGAAAAAGGTATTGGAAAATAAGATAAGACTAGCAGCCGTACAAATTATTAAGGATTCTTTCGGGTTGCTTGGAGCCGAAGCTTATAATCCGTTAGTTGTTGGAATCAAAACGCTTATAAAAGAAAAGAAGATAGATAGTGCAAAAGGCGCAGCTGAGATGATGTGGCAGTTTGTTATGAACTATAACTTTCATCAAGATGAATTAAATAAAAATCTTTTCTGTATTGAAAGCTATGATTTGGGTGGATTGACCTATGTGGTAGATAAAGGAACAGGGAAGATATTTGTAGGTGGAAAGGAGCTGCTTAATGGATGAGTAAATTATATGGATATGAGTTGCCACCAGAATTTAAATATGAAGAAATCGAAGATGAATTTAAGATTTATCTTCCAGAAGGTGGGAGCCTTGAAGGAGTCTTCTTTACAGTCCCTAAAGAGTATACAGAAGATACAAATGGACGATTGAAGATAACTTTAAAAAACAAAGATGTAATCTATCTATTTAATGAAAAAAAAGGAACGTATCAGACAATACGTTGGAAACAGGTATGGATGGGTTTAGAAAGAATCAGAAGAAAATAAAAAGAGGAGAAGAATATGATTAACAAAATTAAAACAATTAAAACAATTAAAACAACTGCTTTATTAACTTTATGTAGTTCAATTACAGCATTTTCAACTTTAGCTGTTTCTGCTGAAGGAATTGACCAAAGTGCATTTAATACGTGGATTAAAAGTTATTTAGATCCAGCAACAAATATCTTGTTTGGGCTGATTCCAGTAGTACTTGTTATCTATCTTTTGATTAAAGCGATTGATTGGTTTAAGAAAGATGCAAGTGGTGAGCAGACACAATCCTATTGGTCTACAGTCGCAAAGGGTGTAACAGTAGGTGTAGTAGCACTATCAATCAATATCATTTTAAAAATCGTATCAATCAATATTTAATAAAGGCAGTAGCCTTAAAGAAAGGACTATATGGACTTGATGACAAGTGGATTTAGATCTATTATTTGGATTTTCTTAGGCTTGGTGTTAAAAGTAGTGGATTATATCTATTCAATCATTTTGCAGTTCTTCAGTTTGAATATTAATCAATTCCCGTGGATCTGGACATTCTTTAAAATCATTTTTGCAGCATTAGCATTTTTTGTACTGATGCGTATTGCAATCATGTTTTTCAAATCAGCCATGGGTGATACTGAAAGAATAGATAAGCTCAGTGGAGGAATGTTATTTCAAAGAGTATTAGCAATAGTAATAACTTTGTCTTTTATTCCTATTTTGATGCCAGCTTTAAATACGTTTGTTGCAGAGAGTGCAAAAGCATTACCACAAATTGCTGTTACAAGTGAAGTGACACCTTCAGATATTATTATTGAAGCTGGTTCAGCCAACTTAAAAGATAACAAACTTGGAGAGACTGATACAGGAATAAAACTAGAATCTGGTGAACATTACATTGATAAGATTAATGTTAGTAATGAAGGGATAAATGAAAAGGATGGAGGAGACTATAAGTATTTTAAAGATACGAGTAACTTGGTACTTAGTTTAATCCTTGGTGGAATGTGTTTGTATGTATTCTTACAGGTAGCAATTCAGGTTATACAGCGCTTTGTAGGAATCTTATTAAAGATGGTTCTGGCACCATATGCGTTGTCAGGATTAGTTGATCCAGATGATCAGGCTGCTTCAATGTGGTTCAAGCTTTGTTTTAGTGATTATCTGGGAATCTATTTCCAAATGGCTACGATATGGATAGCAATGTTATTTGCAACAAACCTTCCAAATAATTTTAGTGGTTTAGCAAAAGGTTTAGCTTTTATTGGGGCACTGTTTTCCATCATCATTGCACCAAGTGGTGTAGCACAATTAATAGGTGCTGATGTTGGTTCTCAATCAGGATTACAAATGATGCAGCAAGCACAAATGCTAATGGGTGCAGTAGGAACTGGACTTAATATTGCAAAAGCTGGTGTTGGAATCGCAGGCGTAGGCGCATTAGCTACTGCTGGAGTGGGAAAGACAGGCTTAGCAACTGCCATCTATGCAGGTGGAAGAATGATGGGAGCACGTTCATTAAATCCAACTGGTGGTGGAAATACTTCTGGGGGCGAAACGCCCCCAAGTGGAAATCACACTAATGAATTAAATACGAATGGTGTTTCTGCTTCCTCATCTGAGATGGCTTCAGTAAATGATAGAGGAATCTTATCCTATGGAGATGGAAGGGTTACAAACGCTGGAACACGGCTCAATAGTTTGAACACACATTCCAAATTAGGCAGCATGGCAAGTGCCTTTGGAAATTTCTGCTATACAAAATCCGCACAACGTATTTTCAATAGCAAGGCACAACGTCAGAAAATGCAAGCTAATCTTTCTGGAGGTGAAAAAGCCAGAAATGTGATTGAAGGTATAAAGAGTGGTGTGAATGCGGTACGTGCACCACAGGTTGCACAAGCAAGAAGAGATGCATTAATAGGAAATGGGAGGGTAAATAATGGATGATGAGAAATTAAAGATACTGAGTTTTACGGCTCCAAAAAATTTCAAAAGTGGAAGATTAATCATGGGTAGATTTAGATGGATAGATCTACTCATTTTAATTGCTGGTAGTACATTCAGTTTTCTAGGTGAAATAGTATACGTAGGATTTTTAAATCAAACAAATATATTAATTATTCTTTTGTTAATCTTTCCTGCTGCAATATCTTTCTTACTAACTGCATCTGCTAATATTTATCACAATAATTTATTGTTTTTGAAGATGGCAATAGATTTTATTACTTCAAATAGAGTGTATCTTTGGGAGGGCATCTATCGAGATGAAAAATGAGAGAAAAATGAGCAGGCTTGAGAAAAAAGAATATCATAAGCTGCTTAAAACAAAGAAGGCAACAAAACAACTCCAGAAGAAAGTTGCGACTACTTTAAAATGGATGGACTTACAGTCCGTTGAAGATGATTGCATCATAATCGGAAAAGAGAAGAAATACTATATAAAGGGTATCAAATTGACTCCGCATAATATTTTCATTGATGAGATGAGCGAACAGCGTGCAAGAGTGGATGCAATCAGATTAGTTTTGAATCAAATGCCTGATGAAGTATGGTTTGAATTTCCATACTCAAAAATCAATGCGGATAATTGGATTAATCAATTAAATGCTGAAGCTAGAAACGAAACCGATCAGGTTGTAAGTCGTATGATTGAGGCTGATTTGGAAAAGATTTATGATTTCCAAAAATACAACCGAGAAAAGGAATTCATGCTGTTGATTCGTGATACAGATGAAAAGCGACTTCAAAAAAATCTAGAGGATTTATATAGACTTTGGACAAATGCAGGATTTTCACCGAAGGTACTCAATAGAAGAGACTTTTATTCCTTGATTTCATTTTACTTTGAGAATTCCTTGATAACGGATTATACGTTTAGTCGAGGAATCTTTTCATATATGAATGTTCAGTATGAATTAGATTTAGAAAAAGACCAATATCAAAAGGTTGATTATACTGATACTTTTGCTAAACTTGGCAGTCCGATCACGAACGTCAAACCAAGTGAAAACATAGTTCAAAAGTCAAAGATTGCTCCTTTGGGATTACGTGTTAGAAATAAGAATATTGAGCTTGGTGATAAATTGATTAAATGTATTTTGATAACACAATTACCACCAGTTTATACTCTTGGGATGCTTACGGATTTTTTAAATGACCCATCCATTAAGTTATTTATGAAGTCTAAAAAATCAAATGATGATATCAGCGCAATGCTAAATAAAGATTTGCGGAATATGAAAGAACGCTATGCTAAATCAAAAGATGAGATGGAAAAGCAACGCATTATAACAGAGCTTGAATCACAGCAGACGTATATTAATGATGTTATCCGAAAGTCGGATAGAACACATGACTTGACCATTATCTTTCAAGTCATTGCGGATGATGAAAAAGAGCTACGTGATAAAACAGATAAGTTACGCTCAGTGCTATCTTTGAACGGATTCCGTTTTACCTTTGCACCACTAATCCAAGAAGCTTTATTTAAGATTTGCACACCTTTATTTATCAAGTCAGGACTACCATCAATTATTGAAGAAAATATTTCTTTACCACAAACTTCTGATGGGATTGCTGGATTGTATCCATTTATCTTTGAGACTTTAAACGACTCAGAAGGTTTCTTGCTGGGAGAGGAATTACAAAATGGCGGAAAGATATTCTTAGACCCATTTTATTACCTACATAATTCATCTGAAGCAGGAAAGCAAAATAGATTAAATGGAAATTTCTGTATTGTTGGTTCTTCAGGTTCTGGTAAGACAACATTAACAGCATTAGTTGTTCGTTCGCTGATTAGAAAAAAGACATATACGATTTGGATAGATCCAGAGTCTAAAAATGAAAAGCTAACCCAAATGTATGGTGGAACGTTTGTAGACTGGGGCAAGAGAGGCAACGTAATTAATGTCTTTGATTTAAAACCGATTGATGTGGATGAAGGTGAAGATGATAGCCTGATGTGGGATACAGCATTAGCGATAGATAAAGTAATTCAAGATGTCACTATTCTATTCCAATTCTTGTTTCCACAGATTGAAGAGGATGCTATTAGCTTTATTGGTGGAATTGTTAAGATGGCATATGAAGAGGTTGGTATCAAACCAGATGATAATGGGAAGTATCAATCATTTAAGGGTTATACTAGAGAACAATATCCGACATTTGAAACCTTCAATGCGTGCCTATTAAAGGTTAGAGATGCAATGCATAATAAAGGGGATGGATATCAGGATGATGTGAAGCTATTAAACTCATTATCTAGAAAGATGTTCCGTATTTTAAATGAATGGTCTGTGTACTTAAATGGACATACTACAATCAACGTAAATCCGAATGGGCGTAATATAGTATCCTTTGGAACAAAGGAATTATTCAACGCACCACAAGAATTAAAAAATGCATTGTACTATCTCATGTTTAACTACTCATGGACACTATGCTTGAATGATAAGATAGAATCCGCATTTATTGTTGATGAAGCACATGATGTAATTCAAACATCACATACAGCTAAGATGGTTGCACAATTTGTAAGACGTTCTAGAAAATATAGAAACCTAATGTTTATCATCACACAAGAACCAGAAGATTTTGCAGCAGATAGCGTAATTATGCACACGAGAGCGATGTTTAACAACTCAGCCTATAAGATAATCATGAAACTAAATAAGGATGCTACAGAGGGATTAGAAAAGCTTCAGGATATAAATGAAAATGAAACCTTCTGGGTGAAAAACGGATTCCAGCAAGGTGATGCATTGCTGATTCTTGGAGATAGACGGATTCCTATTCACGTAATCGCAACTCAAAATGAGCTGTGGGAAATGGGAGCGATGTTATCAAGTGGAAAATCAAATTAGGAAGTTTAAAAAATACATTATTGTTTTCGTGGCGATTTTAGGGATAGTATGTTTGACTATCCCGTTACTATCTATTGCAGCAGTTGTTGCTGCTCCTTTAGTTACTTTGGATGCATTAAAAGGATGGGTTACTGGATTCTTTGATAATGGCTATAACGTGGATGATTGGTTTACTTCGATATATCCTAAATTTGAACCATACGGAAGATATCCTGATATCAATGTAGCAGCAGCTATATCTTGTTATTATTTTCTTGAAACTGGGGAAGATATCAATGATGTTTATTTAATATCTGATTATGTAGTGAATTTTGATGGTTCAAAAACAATCAATCAGATTTATAAAAAAATTGAAACTAAAACTGGAATAGTTTTCTCTATGGAAGATAGAGAAAAAATCAAAGGATTGAGTGACCAAATTCAAGCTACAAGAAAAGATACAAAAAATGCAAAATATATAGATACATTGAGAACACCTGTAGCGCAGCCAATCGAGCATGCTATAGCATGGCTTATCGATGTGGCAAATAATCCATCGTGTGGTTATTCACAAATACGTAGATTAGGGAATCCTGATTATGATTGTTCTTCTTTAATGGCATTTGCAATTCGTAGTGTAGGAATTGATGTGGCAGTAGGAAGTACACATACAATGATTGAACAATTTGAAGCTACTGGGAAGTTTGTATGGATACCTAGATGGATGTTAGGAGATTTATCAGCTATTAATGTAAATAGTGGTGGCACTTCTCTCAAAAGAGGGGATATTCTTTTACAAACACAATCACATACGGAAATGTATCTGGGTGGTGGTATGAATGTTGGCGCACACTGTGATGAGTATGGAGGTATTTTTGGAGCAAATGCAGGTGATCAAACTGGAAATGAAATATCTGTAACTCCATATTATGATGATAACTGGGAAGGCGTTCTACGCTATATAGGAGATTAAAAATGAGTAGATTAAGAAAGATGATAATTGCTGGTATAGTTATAGCTTTAATTGGAATGGGAACATATCACTTTTTAATTAAAGACCATTTTCAAAATCATGAAACTACACAAAATAGTGCTGGGGGCGAAACGCCCCCAGAGGAAAAAGAGAATCAAAATCAAGATGATAACTTGAATGAATGGGGAGAAAGTAAAGAAATCGAAGACCCAGAACTAAAAGAGATAGAAAGAACAGCGATTCTTGTAAATAACTTTGAATATGTGCAAAACACATACAATCTTCTTTACAATACATACAATAAAGAGCTAACTGGCTGGATTAATTTTCCTCCTACGCAAATTGGTATGCGTATCATGAAATCTGATAATAGAGAGTATTACAAGGATAGAGATGGTACAGATGCAACATCCAACGCAGGACAAGGCTATATCTTGAAAGATGCGGATGAAGAAAACGATCATGTATATACAATCTATAACTACTCTAACGGTGATATGACACAATATGATTTTTTAAGAGATTATTTCTTAACATCACAGAGTGAATATGAGCAGCATCGTTATATGATTGTCTATCATTTGAGATATGCTGAAGCTTTTGAAATTGATGGAGCATTCAATTTGAAAGATGCACCTGATTTTGATATCGATAAGAGAAATTTTGAGAATGAGAAAGATTTTGAAGATTGGTATAGCACATATAAGAATGCATCAACAATACACTCCGAACTAAAATCAACGAGCAGAAATAAATTCCTTGTAATTGTATGCAGTAATAAAACAGACAATCCATATGTTGTAGTGGCACGAAGAATCACAGAATGGAGATTTGAAGATTACAAAGAGAAAAAATAATGATACGTATTTATAGTATTCATGGAGGTGTCTTTTATGTTAAGTGTATATCCAGCTTGGTTAATATCTTCTGTGGCAGTTTGTAAAACTTGTTAGTGTAGATGCAGAACAATATGCAAAGAAATATTTTCAGTGCAGCACACTCAACCATTCAGGTCTTGTGTGCTGCTTTTAAAATGATTTAACTACATGGATGCCTTCGCAGAATGCGATCTGCTCAGGCTTCCTTTTTTAAAAGCAATCTGTTTTAGCAAACAGACTGCTGGATTAATTCTGATTTATCTTTCAAAGTTCCTTAGCACTCCGACCTTATCGCATAGACGAGATACAAAACAAGGATACGAGTTTCTTCTGAAACTCTATCAAGCAGCTTTGCTGTCCTTTGTTTTTTATCTCTTGTCGTTACACATTTACGAGCCTTATTTCATGGATTGACCCTTGTCATTTTTTTCATCCTATGACAGTAAACTGTCAAGGACTTCGCAAGCTCAAAAAATGCAAGGGCTTCGCAAGTCAATCACATTTGATTAGCTTAGCTCTTCAATGTTTCACTTGTCTATGCTCTTGCGTAGTCGTGCTAAGGAAAGCACTAGAGAGATTACCGAAAGGTAGATGAGGAATTAAGACATGAAACATTACTACAAATTTAGTATCAACTATGATGATGACTTTGCAATTCATTCCGTGAATCAAGAATTAAAAAAGGGCGATGTCGTTGTCATTCCAGTGTATGCTGATGAGTTTGCGATTGGAATAGTTGTTGAACCAATCACCGAACTTAAAGCATTGACAGAGTGTGGTGAAGGTGAAGATGATATTACAGTTGTAAATACCAAGCCATATACAGATAAGCAGAAAGCACGTATCAAGCGTAAGCAATTACACTTGCTTATGAAAGAGCGACTTGATGAATTTAAGGAGATTGATACATTCAGAAAGATTGCAGATAAAGACCCAGCATTTAGAACGTTATATGAAGCATATCAAAAAACAGAGTTATCAAATGATGAGCAACTTACATGTGATGATGTAAGTGAAACACTTAATGAAGAGTAGGCAGTGATTGAGTGGGAAGAATTTTCTTCCCACTCACCACAACTATCGAAAGGAAGAGAATATGAACTACTTAGAAATAAAAGTAAAAATTGCAAAGATAGCAGAAAAAAATTATAAAGAATTTTTTAAAGCACTGCTCTCATTTGAAACAAATGTTGAAGATGAAGTGATTTTAGAAAAAGTATATGAGTTTTATTTTAATGAAGATGATGTAACGCTACTGAATGAAGAATTAGAAGATAGAATACTATATGAAGAGCAAATGCCATCAGAAAATCAAAAGGAGTTATAACGCACCGCCAGAAAAAATCTGGCGGACTGCCAACAACGCAAGTCAAAAAAATTCTATGACTTACTGTTGTGTGGCAGAAGAAAGATTGGTTCAATCATTCGACTCATTTTTAAAAAAGTCGCATGATTTTTCAATCGAACCCGTCAAAAAGTTAATTTTGACTAGGAAAGCAGGATAAGAGAAATTCGTGAGTACAGGTTTGTACTCACATTTCTAATTCGGACAAATGGTCTATGACCATTTTCGGTTATTTATCGGTGTTTTTTCGTTAGTACAACGTTATCACGTTGTACTCCAGTGTCGTGAATTTTGTAAGACAACTGTCTTACAACGTGAGTACAAAAATACAACTTGTTCTCACGTTGTTATCACGCAAAAAGAAAGGATAAAATTATGGCAATTGAAACACGTTTGCAAATTAGAGTTGAAGAAGAATACTTAGATATGTTGGATGAAATTCTCGATAAAGAGGAAACGGAACACTTAATGGGGGATGGAATTATTCCAACAAGAACACAAATTGTTAAGAAAGCAATTAAAGAATATTACTTAAAAACGATCGACAAGAAAGCAAGAAATGCATTAAGTGATCAAGTTGAAACAGTAATGGAATCACAATTAAAACACTTTATTGATGAATTAAATGCAGCAGTAAGCAGTAAACTTTTGACACTACAGTATCATTTAGATGAACAATTAATTCGTGAATATTTGATGCTAATGATACTCATGAAGTCGAGTGGATTAGAAAATAACTATGACAAAGTTGACGAAAATTTGCGTAATGATTTTAATTTAGCAGAACTTTTTAATGAAAGAGCTGTTGAAATTCTAGAAGAAGGAAAGTAAATAAAAGGAGAAAATAAATCATGAGTTTAGAAATTTTAAATGCAAAAATTGCAAAGATGAGTGAGATAATTGCAGAAAAAGAAAATGAATTAAAAGAATTAAGCAATGATATTAAGGATTTAAAAGATGGCAAAAAGAAACTGGAAATGTACATCAAGAAATATTCAAATGCAATTGCTGAAGAACAAAAATTGTTGGAGGAATTTGCTTTTATTGATGTAGATGAAAAGCCAAAACGCTCATCAAGAAGAAAAACAAAAGTACAAAAAACAGAAAATTCTGTACAAACTAATGTAAATAAAGAGCAATTAGATAAACAAAAAGATGTTGAAGATGTGCAAACTGTTGTGCAAAATCAAGAGAAAGCTAACGATGATTTGAAATACTTTAATCATTAATAAGTGATAAATTATGGATAAAAGTATTGTAGTAAAAGCAACGTTCTTGCAATTTGGTAAGAGTGCTCCATCAAATTCTGGATACAAAGGTAAGTTAAATTGTGATTCGATTTTTGGTGGATATACAACTTATTTGTCACGAGATGATGCAACTAAAGACTCTATGGGCGAATCAGAAACAACATTTATAGATGAGGAAGTAGTAGATAAAAATACTATTTCTTCATCTTTTAATTTAAAAAATTCACTGGATGGTTCACTGATGGATTATACAAGTAGAGCTTCAGCGACACGTGACTCATCTGAAAAAGAGTACTTTACAATGACGAATGAAGGTAAATTGTATACCGATGAAGATAGAAATAGATGGATTGAAAATTCTAAAAGTGCATTTTCTAAAGATGGAGATATTGTATGGAATCTAGTTGTTTCATTAGATAGTTTTGATAGCTTAAAGGAGTATGAGATTAAAGACCAAGAAGATTTTGCAAAGATTACCAAGACGGTTTTATATAAGAGTTTTAAAAAATTAAAGCTTGATCCGCAGAATATGATTTGGTGGGAAGATTATCATACGAATACAGAGCATCCACATATCCATGTTAATTTTTTGGAAAAAGAACATTCTAGAGATAGGGGAAAACTTACCAAGAAAGAAATAGATTATGTAAAAGGAATGTTTGTAAACGAAATTGCTGCTAGAAAATTGTATAAAGAAAAGTACATGGACAATGCTGAAGATGCATTAAAGAAGATTACACCACTAAAACAAAAGATGATAAGTGAAATTAATAATCTTCCATATGAGATTTTAAATGCAATTGCAAATCTTTATTCACAACTACCACGCACAGGAAGATTACAATATAACGCAGCATCAATGATTCCATATAGAGAACAATTAGATAATATTGTAAATCAAGTTTTACAGTGTGATAGTTGCAAAGAGGATTATTCAATATTTACACAAGAATTAAACAAGCTAGACAATATCAGAAACGATTTAACAAATGATAATATTTCACATCTAAAAGAAACACATGATCAAAAGCTCAGAGTTCAGATTGCAAATTCAATCCTGAAAAGTTTTAAGGATTTAAAGGAAACGGACAAACGCAATATGACATCTTTAAACGAATGGAAAATAGCTAATGCAATTCAAATCGTATCAAAGATATATGAAGGAATTGATACAAAGGACTTCACACCACAGCAGGTAGAAGTGGTGAATCTGATTAAAGACAATAATCTAAAGGAAGCTGGCATGCTTGCAGAAAGACTTGGAGATTCATCAAATGACAAGTTTTTAAAAGGTGCCACGAGTCTATTAAATGCAAAGTCAGAAGCACAAAAAGCAGATGCTATTGCACAAATCTATGATGCCGAAAATAGTGGTAATAAAGAAGCACAAAGGGTAATGAACTTCTATAGGAAAGGACAAAGTCTAAATAAAACGGATTATCATGGCTTTAAGGGTTTGTTAGGAAGAAGATTGCCAAGAGGTGTTAAACACGCAATCAAGCAGCATGGTCAAGAAATCGAAAATGAAATAGAAGCATATTTAAGAAATGATGAACGGATAGTAGTATCTGTTAAATAATGAAAGGAGATAGAATGGGGAAATTATTAAAGACGATAGTATTTGCAATTATATATCTAATTATTAGTTATTTTTTAGCATTACAAATTGCATGGTTGCTATCATTCAACTTTGATATCATCGCTTTATCACAGCAGCCTAAACTGTTTGGATTATTTTCATTCACGATGGATCCGAATGTTATGTTCTGGCAAGGAAATACAAACTATTTTAAATTAGCAAGTATATTAATCTTTATTGGATTAATAACCTTCTTAGGATGGTATGTTATTCCAAATAAGAGACAAAGAGAAAGACGAGCTGAAGAAAGACGTCTTACTGCTGAAGAAAAAGATGCATATACACATATAGCAAATGATAGGGAATCCAAGCAGGGCTTACAAAGATTCACGTTTGATGCAGAAGGACACATCGATCACTTATATTTGAATCATACGAGATATATAACAGATTACAAATGGTGGATAGGAGCAATTACATATCCATTAGAAGCAATACTGCTTTTCTTTTTGCTGATCAACTTTATTGTCAGTGGTATAAACTGGCTTTTAAGTTTTATAAGAGTAGATGTTTTGACTCTTAGAATACCATTATTAAAGATATTTTCATTTAGATTATTCTATATCATCATATTAGCAATGATTCTTGTATTACATTATTTATGCAGTTCAAAGATTTGGTATGCAGAATACAGAGAGTATTATTCAAAAGCAAAGAAACGAGCTTTAGAAAATAATAACTGGAATATCAAGCGTAGGTGGAATGCTAAATGGGTAATATTAAAACCGCACATCCGTGATTATATGGATTATGTCTTTAATCCTATAAAACACTTCTGGAATACACGTGTCCAGAGAATGAAATGGAGCGATAGATGGAAGGTAAATGAGCTTAAAAAATGGAACATTGCTGGAGAAACAACGAATAGAAGAAGTGGATTGCCTATTAGAACATATAAATCAAGATTGTATGTTGATGCGGATGATAATCACGACCTAACGATAGGAACAACGAATTCAGGTAAGACAACTTCAGTTGTACATGCAATGATTGAAGCTAATAGAATTGGCGGAAGCAGCATGTTTGTAAATGACATTAAAGGGGAACTTTTAGAGAGTCATTATGGACGATTAAAAGCAGACAATTATAATGTTGTAGTTTTTAATTTCGTTGATCCATCTAAAAGTGAATGCTGGAATCCATTTGGTATTGTCATAGAAAAGTACAGGGAAGCTCAGAAAAAAGCAGAGTGTGAATGGAAGAGTCCGACACAAAGAGAATATTATTCTAGTCTGAAGAAGAAGTATCTAGCAGCTCAAAGAAAGTTAATTAAGTCATATTATGACATACTCAACGCACCTAGCGATAACAAAGATACGAAAGTGCTGGAGCATAGAGTATTTAAAGAATACAAACAAATACAAGAAGAGTTATACGCAGCCGAACGTGATATATATTACAGTAAACCAGATTATAGTGATGCGTTTGAGCAACTTACAGATATCTGTAGAACGCTTTGTGAAGAAAAGAATGCAAAGCAGGCTCACTTCTGGCAACAAGCGCAAGCTTTGATGGAAGGTGCAGTTTGCTTTTTACTTGAGTATGAATGGCTAGATGATAATGGGAATATCTGTCATTTGAAAGATGAACAGATTAATTTCCAAAATATTAATAACCTTACAAATGAAGGCTTCATGATTTATCAGGTTACACCTAGTAAAAAGCAGGGCTTATTACAATGGTATTTGGAAAATACTAGACGAGTTACAGATAGAAGCTATGAAAAGCTAATTAAAATAACACAGATGGGAACGGATGAAAGAGGTTCTGTTATGTCCACTTTTGCAAATAAGATGCAAATAGGACTCATTAATGACAGAGTGCGTAAAATGACATCCTACTCTAGCTTTAGTTTCCAAGATTTTATAGAAAGACCTACAGCAATCTTCATGGTTGTTAATGATGAAAAATCAACGTATCATCCGTTTGTAAGTATATTTGTTACGCAGTTGTATAATGAACTTGTAAACGGTGCAAGAAAGTATCCTAAGCAAAGATTACCGATTCCTTGGGATATTGTATGGGATGAATTTGGAATCTCTCCAGCGATATCCAATCCAAATACTATCTTTGCTGCATCAAGATTCAGAGGAATCCGCTGGCACATTGTAATTCAGGAATATTCTCAATTAGATGAGAAGTATGGAAGAGAAGAAGCTAAGACGATCAAGGGAAACATAATGAATACGATTTTCTTATTAGCATCTACTGAAGAAACATTGCGTGAGATTTCTGAACGAGCTGGAAAGAAATTAAAGTGGAATAAAGAAACAAGACATTTTGATGCTGTACCTGTTATTACAAAGGATAAATTAGCACATTTGTCTCTATCTGAAGCAGTTGTATTGCGCCAGCGTAAGATGCCGATTGTAACAAGATATTATCCTTATTTTTGGTATGTTTTTAACCGTTCAGAAAAGGATTATACAGATAATTACACAATTGAAAGTAAATTGATAGAAATGCAGAATTTTAGCCTTACACATGAATACATGTTGATGCAGTCATCCAACTCTTCAGTTAGTTCTATGAGACAAAATGAAGCGATTGAGAATATCAATTCAGGAACAGATGAAATGCAGGGCTTGAGAAAAGCCAAAAGAAAGGTAGCTCCTAATAAAAATGCATTTAAAGAAAAGCCAAAAGAATGGGTTCAAGATTCATTATTTAATAGCAATTGGAGCTAACAGAAGGGAGATACTTTATGAAATTTGTAGAAGAAAAAGCATTAAAAGAACACTTTTGGAAAAAGTATGGATATAGAAAAAACATCATTGCATATCAGTTTGAATGTCAGGCAAGATATGGTGGAGTTGATCTGCTCACGGTAGAAAAGGTAAATGATGATAAAGGATTTCATTTAGAACTATGCAGCTTTGAATTTAAACTTGCTGATATAGAGAAAGCATTTTCACAAGCTTATTTAAATTCAGAATTCTGCCATAAGAATTTTGTTGTAGTTCCTATGGAGAAGAAAAAAGTAATTCTAGATAGATATAGTGATTACTTTAAGAAATATCCGAGTATTGGATGTATTGGTGTTGAACATCCAGAAGATGGTGGCAGATGGGAAATGTTTAGAAAATGTAAGACACGCTTGGATGATGAATTAAAGCAAAACCAAGAGATTTTAAAATTATGTATAAAAGAAATTTAGAAAATTCACAGTTTTTGTGAATTTTTTTACTATTTTCTAGCATAATATCTATATGAGATAAGGGGCTTTTAAATAAGCGAATAGAAAGAGGTTAGAATTATGTCAAATACAGACAATCAGCAAACTACACCAACAACTCCAACAACACAACAAGATACTAAAGATAAACATTGGTTATCGATAATTCTGATTAATGGTCTTTTCCTTATTCTGGGAACATTAATTGGAGTGGCTGGGACAATATACGCAACAAATAAAAATTCTGAAGGTATGAGAGAGACAAACCAAACTAATAAAGAAATTGCAGTTCAACAACATCAAGATAATCAAGAAGAAATACAACTTAAGAAGAAAGCAGCATGTATAGTTAAGGTGGACAGAAACTATGAAACTGTACATGATATAAAACGAAAATTAAGAGATTGTGTGTCTAAGATTGAAGATTTACATAATAAATGGATATTAGCACAAGAAAATACAGAAGTTTTTAGCGATGAAGAAAAAAAACAGATATTAGACATATTTAATGATTTAACATTTATTCATGATGAAGTGCCACAAGGAAAAGCTTTAAAAGATGAAATGGAAGAGTGGCTAATTAAATTTAATCCTTCCATACAAGGTTATAGTAGTTTATTTTCTTTTGATACTCATTACGTAGTTACTTTGGCAAATATTAGCAGCCGAGAAGAAATACCAACACCAAAGACAGGTGGGATTCCTTCCCTTGAAAAAAAAGAAAAAGAATACATATATTTTTACATTGATTTTATTGACGGCAAAGTAAACGACTGCGTAGAAGAGAATAAATAAAACAAGCGGCAATTCCTATTGTGTGTTTTTAGAGCCTGTTTTATAGAAAAAGCAAATATGTGTATTTAGGGTATATAATTTACCCTAAATACACATAAAATATTTAAAAGGGAAAGTGTCCAAATAGACTATAGTCTATTTGTACATAACATGGTGGAAATGATTTTTACTAATTTTATTTGCTTGAAGGACAAACCAAAACAAAAAAGGAATTGATGTAATTATTGGAATTTGGTATATTAACCTTCTTGAAAGGATGATGTTGTATGGAGAGAAAAACAGAAATTGAATTAACAAATATGTGTCTTGTATATAATGACGATGCGGTTTTGGTTCAGGAAAAGGCAGGTACAAAATATAGGGGGGGCTTGGTATTTCCGGGCGGTCATGTTGAAGAAGGAGAATCTTTAAGGGATTCGATGATAAGGGAAATCAAGGAAGAGACAGGTCTCACAATTTCAGACTTGCAACCATGTGGTTTTAAGGATTGGATCCAGGAAGATGGAACAAGATATATTGTAATACTGTATAAAACCAATAAGTATGAAGGAGAAATAAAGTCTTCAGAAGAAGGAAAAGTGTTCTGGCTTGATAGGAAGGATATACCTACGGCAAATTTGATATGGCATATGAGAGAATTGTTGGAGATATTTGAAACAGATGAGTTTAGTGAGTTTTTCTTCCGAGTGGGAGTTGACTCAAAGCTGGATAGAAATAATTTGATTTAGTTGTTGTAGTATGTATAATTGTGTAAAATTATTTGGAGATAAGGTATGAATCTAATAGATATTCTTAAAAAGAACAATAAAATTATTTTGAGTTTAAATGAAGAATACTTTGTTAAAATGCAAAAAAAGGAAAAGAAATATGAGTATAGAAAACGATTTTTAAATCAAAAATCATATGCTTTCATATACATCTCTAAGACAAAAAAAGAAATTGCAGGAATTGTTGAATTTGGGGTACCAAAGTGTGATTCAAGTGAAAATATTGCTAAATTTGCAAGTCAAATTGGTGATAGTACGTATGATAATATTATTTCATATTTAGGTGAAAATAAAAAAGGATATGCTATTCCAATTAATAAAGTATATCTATTTGACTCTCCAATAAAAATTAGTACTTTAAGAAAAATCGATAAAAATTTTTATGCACCACAGTCGTACTCTTATCTAAAAGAAAAATCGAATCTTTATAATTATTTAAAGAATTCAACGATTCAATTAATTGAAATATTATAACTAATGATTTGATTTTTTCTAATCTTTAGATGGTGAGTATTATTGGATCTCAAATGAAAGAAACGAGTTAGCGTTTACTATTAAAGGAAATAATGCTTCCATTGAGCAT
>ERZ773050.152-NODE-152-length-42511-cov-15.325843_pt1 | contig 42511 bp, 35 predicted proteins | sample MGYA00580632_ERZ773050 | MGnify/ENA primary metagenome ERZ773050 (study PRJEB29015, sample SAMEA2738123) | human oral metagenome | biome: human oral; feature: human-associated habitat; material: saliva | place: China | collected 2166 ... | reverse complement strand
CCCGGCGCGTGTCAAGAAAACCAATGTCTTCACGTCCATCGTGTGGCTGATTCCGTTGATTGCGCTGATTGCCGGCGGCTGGCTTTTGGTTAAAGATATCCGCAACCGCGGCCCTGTCGTTACACTGTTGATGGACAGCGCCGAAGGCATCGAGGTCAACAATACCGTTATTAAAGTGTTGAATGTCGATGTCGGACGTGTTACCCGCATCAAATTGCGCGATGACCAAAAAGGCGTGGAAGTCACTGCGCAGCTCAGCGCCGATGCCAAAGACCTTATCCGCAGCGATACCCAATTTTGGGTAGTCAAACCGCGTATCGACCAAAGCGGCGTTACCGGCTTGGGAACCTTGCTTTCCGGCTCATATATTGCATTTACACCGGGCAAAAGCCAAGAAACCAAAGATGTATTTGTCGTCCAAGACATTCCGCCGATTGCCGCAATCGGTCAAAGCGGCCTGCGCCTGAATTTGATCGGTAAAAACGACCGCATCCTCAACGTCAGCAGCCCTGTTTTGTATGAAAACTTTATGGTTGGCCAAGTAGAAAGCGCGCATTTCGACCCGTCTGACCAAAGCGTGCATTACACTATCTTCATCCAAAGCCCTAACGACAAACTGATTAATTCAGCCAGCCGTTTCTGGCTGGAAAGCGGCATTAATATCGAAACCACAGGCAGCGGCGTCAAACTCAACTCCGCCCCTCTGCCCGCCCTGCTGTCCGGCGCGATTTCCTTTGACTCGCCCAAAACAAGCGACAGCAAAAACGTTAAAAGCGAAGACAGCTTCACGCTTTACGACAGCCGCAGCGAAGTCGCCAACTTACCTGACGACCGCTCGCTGTACTACACCGCGTTTTTCAAACAATCCGTCCGCGGCCTGTCTGCCGGTTCGCCTGTCGAATACAAAGGCCTGAATGTCGGCGTGGTTTCCGATGTCCCTTATTTCGACCGCAACGACAGCCTGCATTTGTTTGAAAACGGTTGGATTCCCGTACGCATCCGCATCGAGCCTTCCCGTTTGGAAATCAATGCCGACGAACAAAGCAAAGAGCATTGGAAACAACAATTTCAGACGGCCTTAAACAGAGGCCTGACCGCCACCATCTCCAGCAACAACCTGCTGACCGGCAGCAAAATGATTGAGTTGAACGATCAGCCTTCTGCCTCGCCTAAGCTGCGACCGCATACCGTTTATGCAGGTGATACCGTTATTGCGACCCAAGGCGGCGGTTTAGACGATTTACAGGCAAAAGTAGCCGATTTGTTAGACAAGTTCAATAATCTGCCATTGGATAAAACCGTTGCCGGCTTGAACGGTTCGCTTGCCGAACTCAAGTCCACACTCAAATCTGCCAATGCCGCCCTAAGCTCCATCGACAAACTGGTCGGCAAACCGCAGACACAAAACATTCCGAACGAGTTGAACCAAACCCTGAAAGAATTGCGTCAAACCCTGCAAGGCGTATCGCCTCAATCGCCTATCTACGGCGATGTACAAAATACGCTGCAAAGTTTGGACAAAACCTTAAAAGACGTTCAACCCGTGATTAATACTTTGAAAGAAAAACCCAACGCGCTGATTTTTAACAGCAGCAGCAAAGACCCTATCCCGAAAGGAAGCCGATAATGCGCCTCTTCCCGATTGCCGCCGCCCTGACGCTTGCCGCCTGCGGTACTGCGCAAAGCACACAATATTTCGTCCTGCCCGACAGCCAGTACATCCGACCTGCTGCGCATGGCAATGAAATCGCAGTAAAAGTCAACCTTGCCGAACCGCTTACCAACGGCGGCCTCGTTTACCAAACCGATGCCTATCATGTGAATCTGGCGAAAAATCACCTTTGGGCGGCACCGCTCGATGGCGCATTGGCAGCAAACCTCAGCAACAAGCTCAACCGCCTCAATCCGCATCGCACCTTCGTGCCTGCTTCACGCAGCCAAAGCAGCCAAACCTTGAAAGTCTATATCGAAGCCTTCCAAGGCAGCTATCAGGGGCAGACCACCATCAGCGGTTATGCACAATGGCCGGACGGACGCAGCAAACCGTTTAACGCTGTCACGCCGCAACAAGGCGACGGCTATACCGCCATGCTCGAATCGTTGGAAAACGGTTTGTCACAGGTTGCCGATACGATTGCCTATTAAACCAAAAGGCCGTCTGAAAAACTTTCAGACGGCCTTTTTCATGTTTCAAACATTCATTACAATGCGCGGTCAAAATACAAAGCCACGCCGGAACGCTCACTCATCGCCAACAAATAATCCATCAATTTTTGCGGCCATTGAATACCGCGCACAACGGTCAGGTTGCGCAAAATAGGGAAAGTCAGGATATCTTCCAAACTGATTTCACCACCCAAGCCCTCGCCTTCGCACACCAGCGCTTCCAGCTCAGCCAAATCTTGATGCAGACGCTCCAGATATTGCGCCGTTTTGTTCAGATTAGTCTCGAAATTGCCGATACTTTTCTCTTTTTTGTCGATAAAGTATTTTTTCGCCTCATCGGTATCAAATTCGGGCAGGCCGATTTTGACCATGCGCGGCTGTACCAATTTATTATTGTATTCGCCCACTTTATCCAACCAAGCCTGCATTTCTGGACGAACTTCCTCTTTCAGACGGCCTTGATCGATATAGCGGACAATATCCAAACTTTCGCCCATAAACGAACCGTCTTCTTTTTGCAAAATCGGCACTTGTTTTGAGCCAATCATGCCAATCGGCGTGGCTTCGTCATCATTTGCCAAGACAACCTCTTCCACCGCCACATCACGCAAGCCGAAAATCATCCGTGCACGAACACAAAACGGGCAATGGTCGTAAATATACAGTTTCATTAAAAATCCTCCGAAAATGGGTTTGATTGGGCAAAGGCCGTCTGAATGCCTCACGCAAAAGGATTATCCTGCCAAATATCTTTGGAAGCCATATCTGATAACGTGTTTATACGGCCGGGATATATGCAGTATTTTCTCCGGGCAGTATAACCGATGTTGAAATTTCCGTCGGATACACGACATCAGCGGCTGTCTCTGCTGAAATTTCACCTGCCAACTCATTGTAAATTCCTTTGTCGTTTTGGAAATCAATATCGGCAACCTTGCGCCTTTCCCCGTTTTCCAAAACCACTTCTGATTCAAATAATATTTTATTATCGGCTTCATCTTTCAGATTGATTTCTGCAAAATCCAAAGAGATCGACTGGATATCCCAGTCGGACAATAGAGAAAGCTCTCCTTCCTCCGTTTTCCCGTTACTGTTTTCGTCATGCCAGATTCTTAGCTCGCCCCACAATTCATCATATTGATTAATGATATTATTATTGTCGCTGTCCAAATCTTTCAAAGCTTCTACGCCGTTTTCTGCGCGCTTGCCGTCAGACATAACTGTTGCCTCACCAAACATCTCCGTTCCGTCGTTTACCATGCCGTCTCCATTTTTATCCCAAACCAAAAAACCGCTGCCTTTTTTGAGCCAAGCCGTCTGTTCGGCCATCCCGTCGCCATCCATATCAAAACTCACTCCATCCTCCACCGAAGTCGTGAGCAACTCTTCTCCATACAGCTCGATAGCAAGAGGAGTATGGTAATTTTTGGCAATTTGGTCAAAATTCTGCTGAAGATTATCCACTCCGCCCTGCAAATCAAGTGAAATATTGGCTTTGTTCAGTAAATCCTGCAAAGCTTTCAAAGCTTCGTTTTCATTATGAATTTCTTTGCCTTTTCCTGATGCCTGTTCGGATTTTTGCTGTTCGACCAAAGTAGCCAAGCGGTTCACTGCATTGGAATGAAGCCTACTGGCTGAAGTAATCAGTGCCGCATACGCACTTTTTGAGTAATTTACTAAATTATCGTTGAAGCTGACACTCTTGCCCGCGCTGCCGATACCGAATTCAATCGCCCCCTGCTTTCCGCCTGAAGAATAATATAACGCTGTTCTTGCAGCCGTCGTTACCGTACCGTCTGCCAAACGGCTGTTGGCAGGTACAAATACCACCATCAGCGTAGGATTTCCACGCGCCATCATCGGCATCAGACTAAGCGGCATATTTGGATCGGTTTTCTGAAAGCGAACCCGCTCGTCACCTACGCCAAACAGTCTGTTGGGATGGTCAGGCGCTGCTTCATCCATTCCTGATTACAGAATTTTTTGCTTTTCGGCCGGAGTTTTACCGTTTAGCAGGTTTGGATTGGTTTTCTCAAGGAATACAGATTTCGCCAGCGTCCAATAAGTATCATCGGGCTGTCCGCTGGGGTTTTGGGTTTTCATTTTGTGGGCAAAATAATCAACAGCCTGTTGTTGGTTCATCGCCTTGATTGCTGCCGTATCCGATCCGTATTTGGTTTCTTTGGGATTGTTCCGCAAATCAAACTGAAAACGGTTGTATTCGGCTTTTCCTTCTTCATACAAAAAACGGCGGGCATACTCATTTGCAGTAAGGTTTTTTGTTGGATTTCTCTTATCAGCAAGATCTAGTCTATAAAGAGTATCAGAAATACCATGCTCGATTTCATGGGCATAATCAGAAGCCGTAAGATAATCTTTTCCAAATACCATCTCACGGTATTCAATGTCTCCTTTTAATTTTCTCGTTGTATAAGTGGCTGGAACATGATGATCGACACGAATACTTGATAGCCCCCATTTATTGATAAAAATATGAGTCTTTTGCATAATAACATTATCCCGCATGATGCTATCAATCTCCTTTTTAGGCATGCCCATGCGAATAAAATGCTGCCGAATTTGTGCATTTTGAACTGTTGCCATAATAATTCTCCTATTAATTGTTTGAGTAAATTTTTAATTTTAATTGGTGATAAAATAATCTTTTTTATATAAATAATTTTTTTTATATTGAATATAAGATATTTCCTTGCTACATCTCATATTTTCTTGGTTATCATGCATAAAGTATAGAGATACACTATCATGAATAGACAATCTTGCATGAAAATTCTTAATATGACCGTTGTTGTCAATAGCCTCTAATGATTTTTCTAAGTTGTCAATATCCTTTAATGATTTTCCAAAACTTACAGCAGAATCAGAACAAAATATCGGTCTAAACATTGGATGCCAACCAATGCTTGGCAGGGGCAAATCCTCGGGATAACGGTTGTCAGGAAACAGCGAACGGTAATGCTTTAAATAATCAGGCGTTGCTTCGATTTCTAAAAAAGTACTGCCGTTGTAGTTGGTCTGATGCACTACCGTAAAGCCGTCGGTCGGCCGTTTTAGCTTACGCCGCCTGTGTTTGAGCCATTTCTGCCGCTCTGCCTTGTCTTTCCATCTGAGTACCGCCTGTTTTTCTCCGTCAGGCCGCAAACGGCCGGAAAGCCGCAGATATCGCCGGTACACGGGAATCTGCCACTTTTTCGCTAAATCTTCAGGCGGCATATCAAGCAAACAGGCACTATGCAGCGTGCCGGCCATCTGTCTGAACAAATTCTCGAAGCTCTCTACAGGATAAAGCTGCCCGCAGCCCGTTGCGTCATCCGCATATGCTTGAGAAACAGAGACCGTCTGAATGCCGCTATCGGCATGAGACAAAATGGGCAGCAACATGGCCGGCCACAGCAAAGCAGCTAAAAATTTCACACTCATCTCCTTCTTGATAAAAATTATTACTTGCATTGATATTATTTCTAATATTTTTTCACTGCAAGCACATTTACACACTAATTGTTTGTTTTATTTTGATGTTTATATGTTATTGCAAGTTGGGTAGCCCAGGCCGTCTGAAACAAGGCTTCCTGAAACATAGTGCCACATTCGCATACAAATCTAGGGCAGTCGGCAATAAACTGTTACAATAGCAACGTTTTTATCAAAAAGAAAAAACGCACGCCATGACCACTATTCGCCAAACGCCCCAAACATCGAGTGCGACGCTGGAAGGCCTACTCGCATGGTTCGACGGCTATGTTGCCGCGCTGCCCGATTCCGATAAAAACCTGATTCAGACGGCCTTTGACTTAGCTAAAGAACATTACCCCGCCGATGCACTAACGACTTACGGCGAGCCATTGATGGAACATTTCCTCGGATCGATGCAAATCGTCAGCGAACTCGACCTTTTGCCTGATGCCGTGGCCGCTACGATTTTGTCCGACATCGGTAAATACGTTCCCACTTGGCACGAATTGGTTACCGAACGCTGCAACAGCACCGTTTGCGAACTGGTCAAAGGCGTGGACGAAGTACAGAAACTAACCCAATTCGCACGCGTGGACAGCCTTGCCACGCCGGAAGAACGCGGCCAGCAGGCCGAAACCATGCGTAAAATGCTGTTGGCGATGGTTACCGACATCCGCGTCGTCCTGATCAAACTGGCGATGCGTACGCGCACCCTCCAATTCTTAAGCAACGTTCCCGACAATCCCGAAAAGCGTGCCGTTGCCAAAGAAACCCTCGACATTTTTGCCCCGCTCGCCAACCGCTTGGGCGTGTGGCAACTCAAATGGCAGCTCGAAGACTTGGGCTTCCGTCATCAAGAGCCGGAAAAATACCGTGAAATCGCCCTACTTTTGGACGAAAAACGCACCGAGCGCCTCGAATACATCGAAAACTTCCTCAATATCCTGCGTACGGAACTGAAAAAATATAATATTCATTTTGAAGTTGCCGGAAGACCGAAGCACATCTACTCCATTTACAAAAAAATGGTGAAGAAAAAGCTCACCTTCGACGGCTTGTTTGATATCCGCGCCGTACGGATTTTGGTGGACACCATTCCCGAGTGTTACACCACGTTGGGCATTGTCCACAGCCTCTGGCAGCCGATTCCGGGCGAGTTCGACGACTATATCGCCAACCCGAAAGGCAACGGCTATAAAAGTTTGCACACCGTCATCGTCGGCCCGGAAGACAAAGGTGTGGAAGTCCAAATCCGCACCTTCGACATGCACCAATTCAACGAATTCGGTGTTGCCGCCCACTGGCGTTATAAAGAAGGTGGCAAGGGCGATTCCGCTTACGAACAAAAAATCGCTTGGCTGCGCCAACTCTTAGACTGGCGCGAAAACATGGCCGAAAGCGGCAAGGAAGACCTTGCCGCCGCCTTTAAAACCGAGCTGTTTAACGATACGATTTACGTTTTGACCCCGCACGGCAAAGTCCTCTCCTTGCCTACGGGCGCTACCCCGATTGACTTTGCCTATGCCCTGCACAGCAGCGTAGGCGACCGTTGCCGCGGCGCAAAAGTCGAAGGACAAATCGTGCCGCTATCAACGCCGTTGGAAAACGGCCAACGCGTTGAAATCATTACCGCCAAAGAGGGGAACCCTTCCGTCAACTGGCTCTACGAAGGCTGGGTCAAATCCAACCGCGCCATCAGTAAAATCCGTGCCTACATCCGCCAGCAAAATGCGGATACCGTGCGCGAAGAAGGCCGCGCCCAGTTGGACAAACAGTTGTCAAAAATCTTCCCCAAACCCAATCTGCAAGCATTGGCGGAAAAACTCGGCTTCAAAAAAACCGATGAACTTTATACAGCCATCGGTCAGGGCGAAGTTTCCAACCGCGCCATCCACAAAGCCTGCGGCGCGCTGAATGAACCGCCTCCTGTGCCGATTGATGAAACCAATATCGTCAAGCAGTCCAAAATCAAAAAAGGCGGCAAAAACGGTATTTTGATTGACGGCGAAGACGGCTTGATGACCACGCTTGCCAAATGCTGCAAACCGGCACCTCCGGACGATATTGTGGGCTTTGTTACGCGCGACCGCGGTATTTCCGTCCACCGCAATACCTGCCCTTCTTTCCGCCACCTTGCCGAACAGGCTCCGGAAAAAGTGTTGAACGCAAGCTGGGCAGCCCTGCAGGAAGGACAAGTGTTTGCCGTCGATGTCGAAATCCGTGCCCAAGACCGCTCCGGTTTGCTGCGCGACGTTTCGGATGCGCTGGCGCGTCATAAACTCAACGTTACCGCAGTGCAAACCCAATCGCGTGATTTGGAAGCCAGTATGCGCTTTACCCTTGAAGTCCGCCAAGTCAACGACCTGCCACGCGTATTAGCCAGTTTGGGCGACATTAAAGGCGTTTTAAGCGTAACGCGCTTGTAGTTCTCATTACCTAAGCAAATATAAAGGCCGTCTGAAAGCAACTTTTTCAGACGGCCTTTTACGTTTTTAAAAAGCCAATATCTCCACGCCTCAACTTATCTTTCTTAAAAAGCCAGCCGTTGGCCTTAGCCGCTTCAATATATAACCCCCTCTTCTATTCTTACAACCAGGCGTTATTTCCTATCGGCATCATTCTCAGGCAAACTTATTATCCTCATGATAAACAAGATATTTCCAATTTAAGGGAGCCTCATGGATACACGAGATTTGTACCCTCACGAGATTTTGCAGGAAGCCATCGGCAAGAGCTGCGCCAAGTCTGAATTCAGCATCAAAATGTTGGTGATTTTGAGTTTTTTAGGCGGCGGCTATGTCGGCTTCGGCTATCTTGCCTGCCTGCGCGTCATCAGCGGCATTCCGGCCGAATGGAACGGCCTGGCCGCCCTTTTGGGTGCGTCCGTGTTCCCGATTGCACTGATTTGTATCTTAATCGGCGGCGGCGAGCTGGCAACAGGCAATATGATGATTATGGCTTTGGGCAAATTGACCGGCCGTGTCAGCACCTACAAACTGGTACGCAACTGGCTCATCGTCAGCTTGGGCAATCTGGCAGGCGCCGTTGCCATGGCCTATTTCCTCGGCCACTACGTTGGCCTGGCAGAGGGAGCGGCTACGGCGAAAACTATTGCCATCGCCGAAGCCAAAGTTAATATGGACTTTGGCCGTGCATTCGTTTCCGCTATCGCATGTAACTGGATGGTGTGCATGGGTATTTGGTTCTATTTCGGCTCACGCCATACTTCAGGCCGCATTTTGGCAACTTGGTTTCCGGTCATGATCTTTGTGTTAATCGGCTTCCAACACTTTGTTGCCAATATGTTCATCATTCCGGCCGGTATTTGGGCGGGTGCAAATGTCAGCTGGGGTCAATTTTTCTACAATATGATTCCCGTCTTCTTAGGTAACGTCCTTGGCGGATCGTCTTTTGTTGCCGCTTTCTATCTCTTCGCTTATAAACATTTGTTAAAAGATGATTTTTCTATTTAGTTCAAACTAACGCACTACCCCGTATTCATCAGAAATACGGGGTAGCGCCGTTATTAGGCCGTCTGAAAACACCTTTCGTGTCGCATAATTACGCTTCTTCTCTGCGTGACGTTTCATTTACAGGAAAGATAGTTTCATTGTCTTTTCTTTTCTCCAATTTAAGATAATTTTTGCAATCTTTTGTTTTCAAATGACTTCCCCTCAAAAGCGCTACGATTTTTCATAAAGTCCGTGTTCAGTGCTTTGCAAAACAAGAAATTTACTGTATTCTGAATTAAATTATTTACAATTTAATATGGATTGGTTACATATCCTATTGTATTTGAAAATAATTTATCCTGACTCTCTCGTGAAAAACAGGATTTTTAAGCTGTATTTTTATTAGAAAAAAGTTTGGGTACGAATTGCTTGCAATTTCAAAACCCGTATTTATAAGTTAGATGAGGAATAAGTACATGAATCCCATGTATATCACTTTCGCGATCTATCTGGTCGCCGTATTACTGATCGGCCTCGCCGCCTATTTTTCAACACGCAACTTCGACGACTACATCCTCGGCGGCCGCAGCTTGGGCCCGTTCGTGACCGCGATGTCTGCCGGTGCTTCCGATATGTCAGGTTGGCTTTTGATGGGCTTGCCAGGTGCCATTTACCTGAGCGGTTTGAATGAAGCTTGGATCGCCATTGGTCTGATTGTGGGTGCATACCTCAACTGGCTCTTGGTTGCAGGCCGTCTGCGCGTGCATACCGAATACGCCAACAACGCGCTGACGCTTCCTGATTACTTCTTCCACCGCTTCGGTGCCGGCGGTCACTTGATGAAAGTGGTTTCTGCACTGATTATCTTGTTCTTCTTCACTATTTACTGTGCTTCAGGCATCGTAGCCGGTGCTACCCTGTTCCAAAGCCTGTTCCACGGTATGTCTTACACTCAAGCCATGTGGCTGGGTGCCGGCGCGACCATCGCCTACACCTTCTTGGGCGGTTTCTTGGCCGTAAGCTGGACCGACACCCTGCAAGCTTCTTTGATGATTTTTGCATTGGTACTGACTCCTGTAATGGTGTACTTGGGTTTGGGCGGTGCAGATCAAATGAACGCGGCCATCCAACAAGTTGCCGCCTCTACCGGTAAAGAATACGGCAGCCTGTTTGCAGGTACTACTTTCATCGGCATTATCTCTACCGCCGCTTGGGGCTTGGGCTATTTTGGCCAACCACACATTTTGGCCCGTTTCATGGCTGCCGAAAGCGCTAAATCTCTGGTTTCTGCACGCCGTATCGGTATGACTTGGATGATTCTGTGTATGGCCGGTGCCGTGGCTGTCGGCTACTTTGGTATCGCTTACTTCGGTGCCAACCCTGCCCACGTTGAAGAAATGAACGGCAACCACGAACGTATCTTCATCGCTTTGGCTACCCTGCTTTTCAACCCTTGGATTGCCGGTATCATCTTGAGCGCGATTCTTGCTGCTGTAATGTCTACCCTGTCTTGCCAATTGTTGGTTTGCTCCAGCGCGATTACCGAAGACTTCTACAAAGGCTTCCTGCGTAAAAAAGCACAACAAGCTGAATTGGTATGGATTGGCCGTCTGATGGTATTGGCGATTGCCGTAATTTCCATCCTGATTGCTTCTGACCCTGAAAGCAAAGTATTGGGCTTGGTAGCTTATGCATGGGCCGGCTTTGGTGCCGCATTCGGTCCGGTTGTTATCCTGTCTGTTCTGTGGAAACGCATTACTGCCTACGGCGCACTCTCCGGCATGATTGCAGGCGCGCTGACTGTGGTTGTTTGGGCTGAGTGGATCAAAAAACCTGCTTTGGCCGCACAAGAAACAGGTTTCTCTACCGTTTATGAAATCGTTCCCGGCTTCATCATTTGTACCCTTGTGATTGTTTTGGTTTCCCTGATCGACAAAAAACCTTCACGCGAATTGCAAGAACGTTTCGAAAAAGCAGACGCAGAATACCGCGCCTCTAAATAAAACGTTTTCAGACGGCCTGCATGATTCCGTGCAGGCCGTCTTTACGAAATAAACTGTTTCAAAATAATCTGAGCCTTATCAGAAAAAACAGCAATTTATGCGGATGCATCTTGTATCCGCATCATATTTTTATTACGATATTACTATCCTTCAGAATGCCTGTTTTAGCAGTCTTAATTCAGGCCGTCTGAAACCATGAAAAAAACCTTTGGAGAACATAAATAATGTTTAACTTCGCTTTTCCAACACAAACTCCTCTGCGTCAAGCTGTAACCGATGCCTACCGCCGCGATGAAATCGAGGCCGTTCAGGATATGTTGCAACGTGCACAGATGACCGACGAAGAGCGCAATGCCGCCTCCGAGCTTGCCCGTCGTTTGGTTACTCAAGTCCGCTCCAGCCGCACCAAAGCAAGCGGTGTAGATGCTTTGATGCACGAGTTCTCTCTCTCCAGTGAAGAAGGTGTTGCACTGATGTGTCTGGCCGAGGCCCTGCTGCGTATTCCGGACAATGCAACCCGCGACCGCCTGATTGCCGACAAAATCTCCGAAGGCAACTGGAAAAGCCACTTGAACAACAGCCCTTCCCTCTTCGTTAACGCGGCTGCATGGGGTCTGTTGATTACCGGCAAACTGACCACCAACACTTCTGAAAAAAACATGGGCTCTGCACTGAGCCGCATAATCAGCAAAGGTGGCGCGCCTCTGATCCGTCAAGGTGTGAACTACGCAATGCGCCTGTTGGGCAAACAGTTCGTAACCGGCCAAACCATTGAAGAAGCGCTGCAAAACGGTAAAGAGCGCGAGAAAATGGGTTACCGCTTCTCTTTCGATATGTTGGGTGAAGCCGCATACACCGAAGAAGATGCCAACCGCTACTACAACGACTACGTTCAAGCCATTCACGCCATCGGTAAAGATGCCGCAGGCCAAGGCGTTTACGAAGGCAACGGTATTTCCGTTAAACTTTCCGCCATCCACCCACGCTACTCACGCGCCCAACACGAACGCGTGATGAGCGAACTGTTGCCACGCCTGAAAGAATTGTTCCTTTTGGGTAAAAAATACGATATCGGTATCAACATCGACGCCGAAGAAGCCAACCGTCTCGAATTGTCTTTGGACTTGATGGAAGCTTTGGTTTCCGACCCTGACTTGGCCGGCTACAAAGGTATCGGTTTCGTTGTTCAGGCCTACCAAAAACGTTGCCCGTTCGTTATCGACTATCTGATCGACCTGGCACGCCGCAACAACCAAAAACTGATGATCCGTTTGGTTAAAGGCGCATACTGGGACAGCGAAGTAAAATGGGCTCAAGTAGACGGCATGGACGGCTACCCGACTTACACCCGTAAAGTCCACACCGACATCTCCTACCTCGCCTGCGCACGCAAACTCTTGGATGCGCAAGATGCCATATTCCCACAATTTGCCACCCACAATGCTTATACTTTGGGCGCAATCTACCAAATGGGTAAAGGCAAAGACTTCGAACACCAATGTCTGCACGGCATGGGCGAAACCCTGTACGACCAAGTGGTCGGCCCGCAAAACTTAGGCCGCCGCGTACGCGTGTATGCCCCGGTCGGCACACACGAAACTCTGCTTGCCTACTTGGTACGCCGCCTGTTGGAAAACGGTGCGAACTCTTCTTTCGTAAACCAAATCGTTGACGAAAACATCAGCATCGACCGCCTGATTAAGAGCCCGTTCGACACCATCGCCGAACAAGGCATCCACCTGCATCCGGCATTGCCTCTGCCGCGCAATTTGTATGGCAAAGACCGTCTGAACTCTCAAGGCGTAGATTTCAGCAACGAAACCGTATTGCAAAACCTGCAAGAAAAACTCAACCAAGCTTCTTCCGAAGACTTCCACGCTGCTTCTATCGTCAATGGCGAAGCGCGCAATGTAGGCGAAGCTCAACCTGTCCGCAACCCTGCAGACCACAACGATGTTGTCGGTACCGTCAGCTTTGCCGATGCAGCATTGGCTCAAGAAGCTATTGGTGCAGCCGTTGCCGCCCTGCCTGAGTGGAGCGCCAAACCTGCTTCAGAACGCGCCGACTGCCTGCGCCGTTTTGCCGACCTGTTGGAACAACACACGCCTGCATTGATGATGTTGGCTGTCCGTGAAGCCGGTAAAACCCTGAACAACGCCGTTGCCGAAGTACGCGAAGCCGTTGACTTCTGCCGCTACTATGCCAACGAAGCTGAAAACACCCTGCCTAAAGATGCCAAAGCTGTCGGCGCAATCGTTGCCATCAGCCCATGGAACTTCCCATTGGCCATCTTTACCGGCGAAGTGGTTGCCGCCTTGGCAGCCGGTAACACCGTTATCGCCAAACCTGCCGAACAAACCAGCCTGATTGCTACTTACGCAGTTTCCCTGATGCATCAAGCCGGTATTCCGACTTCTGCGCTGCAACTCGTACTCGGCGCAGGCGATGTCGGCTCTGCCCTGACCGGCGATACCCGCATCGGCGGCGTCATCTTCACTGGTTCTACCGAAGTAGCGCGCCTGATTAACAAAGCGCTGTCCAAACGCGACGACAACCCTGTCCTGATTGCTGAGACCGGTGGTCAAAACGCGATGATTGTGGACTCTACCGCCCTGCCGGAACAAGTCTGCCTCGACGTTTTGAACTCTGCCTTCGACAGCGCAGGCCAACGTTGTTCCGCTCTGCGTATCTTGTGCGTTCAAGAAGATGTTGCCGATAAAATGGTCAACATCATCAAAGGCGCAATGGACGAATTGGTTGTCGGCAAACCGACCCAGCTGACCACAGACATCGGCCCTGTCATCGATGCTGAAGCCCAACAAAACCTGTTGGCCCACATCAACCGAATGAAAGGCGTAGCAAAGGCTTACCACGAAGTCAAAACTGCTGCCGACGTTGATAGCAACAACTCTACTTTCGTTCGTCCAATCCTGTTTGAATTGAACAACTTGAACGAGTTGCAACGTGAAGTGTTCGGTCCTGTTTTGCACGTTGTCCGCTACCGCGCCAGCGAGTTGGATCAACTCATCGACCAAATCAACGCCAAAGGCTATGCTTTGACCAGCGGTGTACACAGCCGTATCGAAGGTACTGTCGAACATGTCCGCGACCGCATCGAAGCCGGTAACATCTACGTCAACCGCAACATCGTCGGTGCCGTTGTCGGCGTACAACCTTTCGGCGGTCACGGCTTGTCCGGCACCGGTCCTAAAGCGGGCGGTCCATTCTATCTGCAACGTTTGGTTCGCACTCCTGAATGGATTGCGCCAACCCTCAGCCGCATCGGCCAAGCAGACGAAGACGCGCTCAAACGTTTGGAAACTTTGGTTCACAAACTGCCGTTTGATGCAGAAGAGAAGAAAACTGCAGCCGCAGCTTTGGGTCACGCACGAGTTCGCACTCTGCGCAAAGCCGAAACCGTATTGGTCGGCCCGACCGGCGAACGCAACTCATTGAGCTGGCGCTCTCCGAAACACGTTTGGGTACACGGCGGTACTCTGTTGCAAGCCTTCTCTGCCCTGACCGAGCTGGCTGCCGCAGGCGTTCAAACCATTGTTGAGCCAAACAGCCCACTGGCTGCCTACTCTGCCGATTTGGACGGTTTGTTGCAAGTCAACAGCAAACCTGAAAACGCAGGCATCAGCCATGTTGCCGCCATCGAGCCTTTGAGCAGCGAGCGCAAACAAGAGTTGGCCGGCCGCGACGGTGCGCTTATCCGCATCCTGCCTTCCGAACAAGGTCTAGATATCCTGCAAGTATTTGAAGAAATCTCTTGCAGTATCAATACTACCGCTGCCGGCGGTAATGCCAGCCTGATGGCAGTTGCCGACTAATCGTAGCCAAATCAAAGGCCGTCTGAAATTCAGACGGCCTTTTTTATGTTTTTATTTACATTTTTGCCGGATATTCGCACAAATCGTTAATCAGGCATTTGCTGCATTGCGGTTTCAAAGCCTTACACGTATAGCGGCCATGCAAAATCAACCAGTGATGGGCATCCATCAAAAATTCTTTGGGAATAAAGCGCATCAGCTTGTCTTCAACCTCACGCACATCCTTGCCAGGCGCGATTTTGGTACGGTTAGAAACGCGGAAAATATGGGTATCGACCGCCATAACAGGTTGCCCGAATGCAGTATTCAGCACCACATTGGCTGTTTTACGGCCAACACCGGGCAAAGATTCCAAAGCCTCGCGGTCAGCAGGTACTTCGCCGTTGTATTTCTCCAGCAAAATACGGCAAGTTTGCATGATGTGCTTGGATTTGGTTTTGTAGAGGCCTATGGTTTTGGTGTATTCCATTACGCCGTCCAGCCCCAAATCCAACATGGCTTGTGGCGTATTGGCAACGGGAAAGAGCTTGGCAGTCGCTTTGTTCACGCCGACATCAGTCGCTTGTGCAGACAATAAAACGGCAATAAGCAGCTCAAACGGCGAACTGAAATTCAACTCGGTAGTCGGATGAGGATTGGCAGCGCGGAAACGCTCGAAAATTTCTTGGCGGATTTTTTTGTTCATTGTTTAGATTATTTTTTTATTGGCGCAGCAATTATAGTGAAATCATGTTAATACGGCTACTTTAAGTAAAACAAGGCCGTCTGAAATTGTTTTCAGACGGCCTGATTTTATAAAAGCATTGCTATTTTAAATGCGGTTTACTTCTTACTCAAAGTAAGCCCTGTCCAGCCAAACACCAGCGTCAGAGCCAAGCTCAAGTAGCAGAAGAAGGCATAAGGCAGGTATTCCCAAACAGGCACACCCAAGGCATGGCTGATAAATACGCCACAGACGCTCCAAGGCACCAACGGGTTGATGACCGTACCCGCATCTTCAAGCGTACGGGCAAGGTTGCGAGAATGCAGACCCAGCTTGTCATAAACCGGCTTAAAGGTTTCGCCGGAAAGCAGGATACTCAAATATTGCTCGCCAATCAGGAAGTTGACACCGACCGATGTCATGGCGACGCTGAAAGTAGCGCGTCCGGCATTGGTCAGGAACGCACGAATGGCTTCCAGCAAAGACGGAATCACACCAATGCTGAACAACAGTCCGCCCAAGCTCATGCCGAGTATCACGATGGTTTGCGTGAAGAACATGCTTTCCAAGCCGCCGCGAGAAATCAAACGGGCAATGTCTTTAAATGCTTCGCCTTCGAGTTTGTATCCGCTGTAAAACCACGCGCCCAGCTGTTTCAAATCAGGCGTACTGTGGAAGTAAGTCACAATCAGCGCCACTATAACGGTAAACAACATGGCTACAATGGCATTCACGCGCATCAGGGCAAGGACAACCAGCAAGGCAAACGGAATCAACGAATAGGCATGCACCAAACCGGTTGCTTCCAATTGCGCGCGGAAAGCTTCGACACTGTTCATGTCATGCGCGGCAACATTGGGCAACAGCCACAGCATCAACGCCGCACTGATCAACCATGCAGGCACAGTGGTGTACATCATGTTTTTGATGTGTTCGAACAAATCAATGCCGACAATCGAAGCGGAAATACCGGTCGTATCGGAAAGCGGCGACATTTTATCTCCAAAGAACGCACCCGACACAATCGCACCTGCCGTCATCGCCATATCGGCATGAAACGCAGCCGCCATACCCATAAATGCCACGCCGACAGTCGCACAAGTCGTCAAACTACTGCCGATGGAAATACCGATGATCGAGCAGAGCGCAAACGCCGAGAAATAAAAATAAGTCGGCGAAATCAATCCGAAACCGTAATACATCAGCGTCGGAATCGCACCGCTCATCATCAGCGCGCTGACCATCAGGCCGATAAAGAAAAACAGATAAATCGCGCCCATACCCTGCCCGACCGCTCCTATCATACCGTTTTGCATATCTTGATATTTCAAGCCGCGCATCAAACCGTACAACAGCAAGACCACAATCGCTGTCACAATCGACATATGCGGCAGCCATTCAAGCGAAATAATCGTATAACCCATTGCCGCCACCAAAGCGAAAGCCACAGCGATGGCCTCAAAGCGCGGCATATTAAGTAAGGATTTGAAAGCAAACATTGTTCTTTGCCTTTTTAATAAGTATTTAACAGATTTTAGCATAACAGGCCGTCTGAAACCCGATTTTCAGACGGCCTGCCTGTTATTTTATAAAAACAGCCCTAGCAAAACTGTGACACTTTCTTTAAAATATATAAAATTATTAACATTAAATACTTTTAAATTTAAATAAATGAAATTTTATTGCTTTTTGAAACATCCATCATGCAAAAATGCCACCACTTGCTCGACCGTTTTACGGTTAAACAGCATACCGCTATGGCTGAGAGGCAAAACAACATGATCGCGCATATTCGGACAATGCGTTTCGCTGACCAAAACCGTACCATCATGTTCGCCATGCAAACCTAAAACACGGCCCAGCCCATACGGTTTATTGCCGGCAATACTGCCCAACTCAACACACTCGGGCAATTCAGGCATACTGCCGTCCAATGCGCCTTTATACGAGCCGCCCAATACCGGCTTTTGCAAACCCATGTTGAACACACGCTGCGCGGCACGGCTGCCTTGATGCGGCGTCCCCATGGTAACGATACGGCCACTGACTTTATCCGGATATGCCGCCGCAAAATTGCGTAAGACCAACCCGCCCAAACTATGGCCGACAAAGTGCAGCGTTTCATCAGCATGGCTCTCATCAATCCATCGCGCCAAATCTTCAACATGTCGGTTCATCGAATGCAAAACACTGTAATAATCGAACAGCACAACTTCAAAACCTTCTTGTTCCAGCAAATACGCCAACGGTTTCATTACCCATGAATGCATGTGCAAGCCATGCAGCAAAATGATTTTGGCCATTTTTTCCTCCTGTCATTTAAATCATTATGCCACAAAGTAAAAAGGCCGTCTGAAAACCTGATTTTCAAGTTTTCAGACGGCCTTCTGTTCAAACCATGCTTACTCGTCAGCTTTATAACCTTTGAGGGCGAAGAAGACGATGTAGAGGTAGCACACGGCAGGTGCAACATAAGAAATCATCATACCGAAATCATCAGCAATCTTACCTTGCAATAAAGGAATCAGCGCGCCACCAACGATGGCAGTACAAAGAATACCTGAAGCAGAATTGGTGAATTTACCAAGATTTTTGGTTGCCAGCGAGAAAATGGTCGGGAACATGATGGAGTTGAAAAAACCTATGGCAATCAATGCCCACATGGCGACGTCGGCATTACCTTTACCAACCATAATGGCAATGACGAGCAAAGCAGTAGCAACTGAGGCATTAAAGGCAAGGTAGCGGTTTGGCGCGACTCGAGTCATCACTGCCGAACCAAGGAAGCGTCCGAACATTGCACCACCCCAGTAGTACGTCAGCATATTTGCACCTTCGGCATGACTCAATCCTTTCAGGAAGCCCAAAATATTGACCATGAAAGAGCCGATGGATACTTCCGCGCCAACGTAGCAGAAAATGCCAACCACACCGAAAACAAGATGTTTGTATTGCCACACGCTGTATTTGTCGTCGTGGTTGTGTTCGCTTTCCTCAACGGCAATTTTACGTGCATCGGGTAGGCGGATCATTTTCACAAAGACGGCGAGGAGGATCAACAATCCCGCCAAACCCAAATAAGGGATTTGGACAGAAGCAATTTGCTCGGCTTTGCTGGCTTTCTGAGCTGCATCTGTAAAAATGAGAAATGCACCGATTTTCGGAGCAATAGTCGTTCCCAATGAATTGAATGCCTGTACCAAAGTCAGCGTTGCAGATTCTTTACCCGGTTTCGCCAGCAGGGTCACATACGGATTACCCGAAACCTGCAACAGGGTTACGCCCGAAGCAAGAATGAAGAGCGCGCCCAAGAAAGTCGGGTAAGATTGGCTGTCTGCGGCAGGATAAAACAACAAGCATCCGACGGCGGTTAGCAAGAAGCCGCCGATGACGCCGCTTTTATAGCCGATTTTACCAACGAGAAAACCCATCGGAATCGACATGATGGCATAGGCGGTAAAGAAGCAGAACTGAATCAGCATCGCCTGAACATAAGTCAGATCGAAAATTTCTTTCAGATGCGGAATCAAGATGTCGTTCATGCAGGTAATGAAACCCATCATGAAGAAGAGCGTGGTCAGGACGACCAGCGCGGAATTATGGTTTTGTTGTGATGGCGTAGACATGATTTGCCTTTCGATTTAGATTTATTGGAATTGACCGTACAAACAGTTAATATCCGTTAATAACGGGCTGAATCATACTGGCTTTTGCCATTCTTGCAAACACTGAAAACACGCCGACTACATCGAGTTTCAGCAAGATTCTGTCCGATAAAGCATTTTATAGACAGAATCCGTCCAAATTTTACAAAAAACCCGCCCACAAACGACTTAGAATCTTATTTCAGACGACCTTTGACCTGACGCAAACTTCTCCGCCATGCCCCTCATTTACGCCTATCTCGGACTCGCCGCCTCCGCCTTTACCTCCGCCACCATCCTACCGGGCACATCCGAAGCCGCCTTCGCCGCGTTTATCTACAACTATCCCGAACAGGCATACGGCGCGTGGTTGTGCGCCGGACTGGCAAACGGCTTGGGCAGCATGGTTTCCTATTGGATGGGGCGGCTGATTCCGTCTAAGAAAAGGTCGTCTGAAAAGACCCTGCGCCTGCTCCAACGCTGGGGCACCCTGCCCCTTTTGTTTGCCTGGCTGCCCGTTATCGGCGACGCGCTGCCCATTGCCGCAGGCTGGCTCAGGCTCAACCCCTACACTTCCGCCCTCATGCTCCTGACCGGAAAAATCCTGCGCTACGGCATCATCCTTGCCGGTATCAAAGGCATGATGTAGCCCGTCGCCACAAAACCTGCCGCATTCATTTTCAGACGACCTGAAACAGCGTAAAATCCAAAAGGAAATATCCCGTCCCTTCATTTTTGCAAAGCGAGAAATCATGTTCTTCAATCACATCGAAGCCGCCCCCGCAGACCCCATCTTAGGCTTGGGCGAAGCATTCAAAGCCGAAACCCGTCCCGAAAAAGTCAACCTCGGCATCGGCGTTTATAAAGACGCATCCGGTGCGACCCCCATCGTCAAAGCCGTCAAAGAAGCCGAAAAACGCCTGCTTGAGAGCGAAACCACCAAAAACTACCTCACCATCGACGGCGTTGCCGACTACAACGAGCAAACCCAAATCCTCCTCTTTGGCGCAGACCACGAAATCGTCGCCAGCCGCCGCGCCAAAACCGCCCAAAGCCTCGGCGGCACAGGCGCATTGCGTATTGCCGCCGAGTTCGCCAAACGCCAGTTGAACGCACAAACCGTCTGGATTTCCAACCCCACATGGCCCAACCACAACGCCATCTTCAAAGCCGTCGGCATTCAAGACAAGCCCTACCGTTACTACGACGCCGCCAAACACGGCTTAGACTGGGACGGCATGATTGAAGACCTCGGCCAAGCGCAAAAAGGCGACGTCGTCCTCTTGCACGGCTGCTGCCACAACCCCACCGGCATCGACCCCACGCCCGAACAATGGGAAACCCTCGCCAAACTTTCTGCCGAAAAAGGCTGGCTGCCCCTGTTTGACTTCGCCTACCAAGGCTTCGGCAACGGCCTCGAAGAAGACGCATACGGCTTGCGCACCTTCTTGAAATACAACAAAGAATTGCTCATCGCCAGCTCCTATTCCAAAAACTTCGGCATGTACAACGAACGCGTCGGCGCATTCACCTTAGTCGCAGAAGACGAAGCCACCGCCGCCCGCGCCCACAGCCAAGTCAAAACCATCATCCGCACCCTCTACTCCAACCCCGCCTCCCACGGCGCGAACACCATCGCCCTCGTGTTGAAAGACGCGGATTTGAAAGCACAATGGATTGCCGAACTCGACGAAATGCGCGGCCGCATCAAAGCCATGCGCCAAAAATTCGTCGAACTGCTCAAAGCCAAAGGTGCAAATCAAGACTTCGACTTCATCATCGAACAAAACGGCATGTTCTCCTTCAGTGGCCTCACGCCCGAACAAGTCGACCGCCTGAAAAACGAGTTCGCCATCTACGCCGTGCGCTCCGGCCGCATCAACGTCGCCGGCATTACCGATGACAACATCGACTACCTGTGCGAAAGCATCGTGAAAGTGTTGTAATCCGCATCAGGTAATACCAAAAGGTCGTCTGAAAACCTAGGCTTCAGGTTTTCAGACGACCTTTTTTGACAACACGGATTCGGGCTAAGCCAAACCGTGCGCAGGCTATGGCCGCGAATTTATCAATCAAATTCTGAATCGGCTAATCAACCGAACCAGTTTCGTGATCATAGGACGACTAACAAACAAACCCGTATCAAAACTCTAACGGGCAGGCTGTAACAATCTCAAAACATACCGGCAAATAAAAAAGCCCGGACATTTGTCCAGGCTTTTTAAATTTGGTGGGTCGTGAGCGATTCGAACGCTCGACCAACGGATTAAAAGTCCAAAAAATATAATATAACTAATTGTTTCTAAACAGAGTTGAAGCCAGCACCTTCAGTCTGATACAGTCTATTTTATCCTTCTGCTGTCTCAAATTTGGCACATCTTGGAAAACGAAAATCAAAGCATTTTATTCTTCAATTTGCTTTGATTTTCGTTTTTTCTTTCCAGAATAGGAGGTAACAACCAATGAGAATATTCAAGTTTTTATTATTACACACGTTCATCTTAACAGGCATGGCCGTGATTGTGATGCAGCATGAAAAGATTTCCGAGCAGGAAAATAAACTATTGTTACAACAAATGGAAATTCATACGCTAAAGGCTCAGATTAACCTTATGACCCAAACCATTATGATGAATAAGATGATTATTAATGAAAAAGCCATTTCTTCAAAAGCAAACTAAAAAGGCGGCATTTTGATATAGAAGGAGAGCAAGATGTCCTTTAATCAGATAATCCGGATGAACAGAACAATCCACAATGAACAGCCCAAAGGTTGGAACGGTTTGCATCTTCTTAAATGTACGCATTCATTAAATAGCCGGTCTCGAATTGATTACTTGATGTACTGTGATGTGTTGAAAACCATGTCTGACGGTCGTTTGAAAGTTTTTGTTTATGGAAAACGGTATCACTCTGTTCAAGGCGGCCGTATCCGTTATGTAAATGATTGGCAGGTGTCCCCTGCCGAGAAATGGGATGTGAAAAAAACATGAAGAAAATATTGATACTGACAACATCACTCTTTGCTTTTTACCAAACATCAGCGATTGCCGCCGCCCCGTACCCACAATATGAGGCTTTGGTTGAAAAGCATGCCGCTTTGCAACGATTAGACAAAAACATTGTATGGGCGGTTATGGGACGGGAAAGCTCAGGTAATCGTTTCGCAATATCTAATAAAAACGCCAGAGGTTTGTTACAGGTTATACCGCCGACGGCTGCAAGAATGGGGGTGAATCCAAAACATCTCTACGATCCGGAACAAAACATCATCGCAGGTACACGTTACCTGCGTTTTTTATGTAACCACTTCCCTGACAAATCCAGTATTCACGGCTGCAATCTTGACTTGGTGCTTGCCGGCTACAACGCCGGCGAAGGGGCAGTACGAAAATATGGTGGCATACCGCCTTATCGGGAAACACAACACTACGTCAGAAATGTCAAAGCGCGTTACGCGCGCTTGAGCGGCAGCCGTACAGTTCTGGCATCAAGTCCTGTTCAACCTTTCAAGTTGAAACCTATACCTGCTGTTGCCCGATCTGACAACTCGTCTGAAAACATAGTTAAAGTAGCAGCCCAAGCACCCGCCAAGCGATACGCGGAATGGGATGTATTCAAAGAGTTTTAACTGCCTTCGGGCTTTTTTATTGCCGCTTTAAGCGGTTTTTTTGTTTTCGTAAAAAGGAAAAACGATGATGAATAACATCAAAAAAGCGGGTAGTAATACCCAAACCGTTATAACAGTTGCTTTGTTGGCAATGGCACAAACGGCATTAGCGGACGGGTTTAGTAGTGACGTTTCTTCTATGGCTATAAGTGTCCGAACGGCCATCTACACGCTTGTCGGCGTTGTCGCCACTATTGCCCTTGTTTGGCAGGCGGCACAAGGATTCGGGGCAAGAAAGACATGGGGGGATGTTTTAGAAACCTGTTTATGGATTGTGTTTGCCGGTGCTGCTATTGCCGTTGGCACTTGGCTGTTTACAAAAGGCGGTAGTATGAAAGTGGGCTAAAAGTTGGAGGTTCTCAAGTGAAAAAAGAAGACATCCATACCGAACAGGCGACCTTCAACGGCTTGAATAGGCGTGCGATGGTTTTAGGAATTCCTCTACCGGCTTTGGCCGTTTGTGGTTTAGCTGCCGTCATCTTGACAATGGCAACACTGCCCTTTCTTGAAGGAAGGGCATTATATTTTCTGCTGTTGCCTTTGCCGGTTTTGGCCTTCCTATACACCATCAGTAAGAACGACGATCAGGCATTGAGGATTTATTTCTATGAAACGAAATATTTCTTACGTCGTCGAAATACCAAAATGTTCAACAGTACCAATACCATTCTCGCCACAAAATTCGGGAGACAACAAAGTGATTATCAGCGATTTTTTGAGCAACGCTCTAAAAGCGCAACCGGCACAGTCGGATTTTCTACCGAAAATCTGCCAACACGTCACAAACAACATCGTTAATTACAAAACGGGACATCTCGCCTTCGTTATCCGCATGGAAGGCCTGCCGTTTGATGGTGTAGACGACAAGCACCTGTTCACGCAGTTTGTATCGTTACGCAACCTGCTCGCCGGTATGGGCAAAACCTTGGGCAACCGTTTGGCGGTGTGGGGAACGCTGCAACGCCAAAAGATTGTCTTTGACCGTGAATACAAGTTTCGGACGGCCTTCTGTCAGCAGTTTGCCGATAAGTATCTGAAACGCTTTCAGGAAGCGGATTATTTTGAAAACGTGTTCCATCTGACGGTTTTGATTAAGTTCGACCATTTGGAAGCAGGGATTAAAGAGGCAGAAGAACAAATTCAGATTCTGATGCGTGCACTCGAACCCTATGATCCGTATCTTCTGACTGCCTATCAGAATGAAAACGGTGTTGCCTTCTCGGAGGTGTACTCGTTTTTCGGTAGTCTGATTAATGGAACAAGGGAAGAGATTCCGCTATCGGTTGGTGATGCCTATCAGACCATTCCTGGTGCTAATCTGCATTTCGGATCGGATTTGTGCGAAATCCGTGCACAAAACGGAACGCGCAAGTTCGCGCAGATGTTCGATCTGAAGGACTTCGGTGTCAGCAAGCCTAAGATTTTGACATCAATCCTGCGCTTGCCGTGTGAATTCACATTCACGCAAAGCCTCGTATTCATCAATCCGTATGATATGCAGGGTGAAATCAGGAAGCAGCTCAACAACCTGACATCGGTCAATGACAAAGCTACCGCACAACAGGAAGAGTTACAACAAGGTCAGGGCTTGCTGGTATCGGGCGAACTGATGTTCGGCGACTATCATGCGGCGTTGGTCGTATACGGTAAGACGGCGGAAGAGGCGGCGGCAAACGGTGCGCGTGCCTATTCCACATTCCTGAATGCGGGCGGCTACCGCTTTACCAAGGCGGGGCTTTCCGCTCCTGCGACGTTTTTCAGCCAAGTGCCGGGCAGCAAGGAAAAGCCCCGCTCTTTCCCGAAAACGACAACAAACTTTGCGACAACCTTTGGCATACACAACTATTCGCACGGTAAAAAACAGGGTAATCCGATTGGCGACGGTTCGGCAATTATGCCGCTGCAAACCACGTCCAAAACGATTTACGACTTCAACTTCCATTTTTCAAACCTGAAGGAGGACAGCCTCGGCGAAAAAATCGCCGGACACACGCTGATACTGGGTGCAACCGGTACGGGTAAAACTACGCTGCAAACAGCCATGATGGCGTTTACCGAACGTTTCAATCCTTATATGTTCGTGATGGACTTGGACAGGGGTATGGAAATCTTCATCCGCGCCATTGGCGGCTCGTATTTTGCATTGGAAGCGGGTGTTCCGACCGGGTTAAACCCTTTCCAACTGCCCGATACGCCGTCAAACCGTGAATTCTTGTACAGCTTGGTTGGTATGTGCGGCGCAGACGAGAACGGCAAACTCACGGCGACGGAGGAAAAGGAGATTCAGGCCGCCGTCGATACGATGTTCAGCATGGATTACGAACACCGTCGTTTCAGCCATCTGTTACAAAGTATTCCCGTCGTTCCTGATCCCAACTCACTGCGTATGCGCTTGGCAAGATGGTGCGAAAGTGAAGGCGGACGGTTCGCATGGTGCTTGGACAACCCGACGAACCTGTTTGATGCCGAACAGTTCTACCGTGTCGGCTTTGACCTGACCGATATTCTGAAGGACGACTATCCGCCGACCGCTCCGGTTTTAGCGTATATGTTCCACCTGAGAAACATCATGATGGACAAAGTCGCCAAAGAGGATGGCATCCTTGCCTCCATAATTGAAGAATTTTGGTATGCGGCACGTTTTGAGGCATTGCAGGACATCATGCTCAAAATTCTGAAAACCGACCGCAAACGCGGCGGCTGGCTGATTTTGGTGTCGCAATCGCCGGAAGATGCTATTTCCTGTCCGATATTCCCCGCTATTGTTCAACAGACGCCGACCAAAATCTTCCTGCCAAACCCTGATGCTGAGTATGAAAACAGCTATGAACGCTGCGGCCTGACAGAAAAAGAGTTTGAGGAACTATCCAAACTCTCGTTGGAAAGCCGTACATTCTTAGTCAAACAGTCCAAGCAGTCGGCTTTTGCCATGCTGGATTTGTACGGCTTTCAGGATGAAATGGCATTTCTGTCCGGATCATCTGACAACGTGGAGTTGTTGTATCGGGTGATGAAGGATGTTGGCAGTGAAAATCCGGATGTTTGGTATCGTTCGTTTGTTGAGGCAGTACAGGAACGCCGCGAACGGAAGAAAGCCCATGTCGCATGATATTCATCTTTATTACGAAGGTCGTCTGAAATATCAGACGGCCTTTTTTATTTCCGCCTACGGGCGGTTTTTAATTAGGAGTTCAAAATGAAGATCCATTTGAAAAAAACAGTCTGCTCGGTATTGCTGGCTGTAAGTTTGACTTCAGTTCCACTTGTGTCAACTGCCGGAATCCCCGTTACCGACGGAGCGGCCGCAGCCCAGCGTGAAAAAAACTTTGCCAAAGAAATGCTTGAAATGGGCAAGCAACTTACAGAAATGAAGCGTCAGTTCGAACAGCAAGTTAAACAATTTAAGGCAATGACGGGTTCCCGCAACATGGGCAACCTTTTGAAGGATACGGTTAAAGACCAAATTCCGTCCGAGTGGAGCGAGATTTATAAAGGCGCAAAAAATATCGACTATAAGTCTGTAATTAATAGTAAGGCTTATAACCCCGAAACGGCGCAACGAATGGCTGTGCATAACATGAAGGAGATGGAAAAAGTCTTTAACTCGATGGAGACACAACTTAAATCTCTGTCGCGCTTGATGGACGAAGTCAACAATACACAAGACATCAAAGCCGCTACTGACCTGCAAAACCGCATTTCTGTGGAACAGGCAAAAATCGCCAACAATCAAACCAAGCTGGATATGCTCGATCGGTTGTATAAACGACAACAAGAAATCGAACAGCGCCAGTATGCTTCCCGTGAAGAATGTATGGCACGTCATATCCGTGACCGCAACTATGCGGTCTGCAATCAGTAGTAGCTTTATCGTGCTGTATTCGGGAATAAGCGAATGCAGCACTAAATAAAATAGGGCAAATTATGGAAACAACTTCTTATTTTTCCGAACTCGCCAACTTTCTACTAAACGGTATGGGAACTAATCTGTTCCATAAATCAAACAACATGATCAGCGGTATTGCTCCGGTTTTTCAAATCGGCTTTGGGATTTATATCCTGTTGGTCGCGTTTGACTATTACAAACGGGGGTTTGATGAAAATGTCGTGGATTTGGGCAAGCGCATGTTCGGCTGGTTGCTTATTATTGCTTTTGCTTTCAATTCCAGTCAGTATCAGAAACTCGCCAATATCATGTGGATGTTGCCCGAAAATCTGAGTGGATTGTTGGGGACTTCAACCTATACTGCAAGCGCGTTGGATACCCAAAGCAACAATATCTTAAAGATGATGGAGAATATTTTTGCGTATGCCGCTTCATTGGATATGTTACAAGTATCAGATAAGCTGATGCTTTATATTGGTGGTGGGTTTGCTGTTATATTGGCTTATTTGTTCTTTCTCATTACATTTGCTTATTACCTAATTGCCAAACTATCATTGGCGATGGTAATCGTCATCGGACCTTTGTTTATAGGTTCAATGCTGTTTCCTGCAACACGGCAGTGGGGCATGAATTGGATAGGACAAATCCTCAATTACTCAGTTACAGTAGTGTTTTACGTTATTCTAGGTGCATTGCAGAATGATTTTTTCAAGAACCAATTAGAAAGAGCTGTAGTTGGAGAGATTGGATCAGTTGCTCAGGTAGTCGGCTTGATTCCGCTCTTTTTCCTATCAACAACAATTTTTATTTTGGTTGCCTGGAGTATTCCTTCGATTTCTTCCGCTTTAACGGGTGGGGCATCTGTAAACGGTTTCAGTCGAACCGTTATGTCTGTGGCAAGATGGGCAAAAGGTGTGAAACTTCCCGGTGGAGGGAAAGTCAAACCGAAATAACCCAATTTTAGGAAAATATGATCATGACTTTCGTAACTAAAATGCTTTGGTGGATGTTGTTGCTTTCTGTGGGCACATTGATGTTTATCGGTATGTTCGGCAACTTGATGGAAAGTTCTTTGGCCAGATTAGCCGGGCTATGTATCGGTTTATCGATTTTTGGATTATTTTTTAAACTGCTTGACCGACCGGTACCGGTTCGTTTTGATGATTAATACTCTAAGGGTTTAAATATGGATTATCGCAAGATTACTAAATTTGCTGCTATAACAACCCTGAGTTTGGGCTTGAGTGCCTGTGCTGAACTGACTGACGGCCTCAGCGCTATCAATGGTACTTTGGCGGGCATCAATTCAGGTATGGCCAGTTCGGGAGCAGGTCAGGCTAAAGACACTTTGTCTTTAGGCAGTAAATCTACAGCTCAATACGAATTAAAAAACTTGAAAATGCTTGTTGTCCAAAGGGGTGGCAGTTATAAGGGGGCGATTCCACAGGCAGATATAACCTTTACTGGTGAGGCTTTAAACAAAACCAATCGTCTGATTGTGGTTAATGTGTCCGTTCCTATTTATGACAAACAGGGTTATTATGTGTCGGCAGTATCAACCGACATCCACATTCCGCCTAAAGAGAAAGTCAAAATTGACAACTTTCGTACAACTCTTTCTCTAACCGATGATAATCGTTTCAATATTCAAAAAACGCAATATCACTCAACAACCTATTAATCTACCTAAGAATCACACCCCAATCGGGGTGTTTTTTTGGGCTTATCGATTCATAAATCAAGGAAATCCCCATGAAAACCATCCTTCTTCTCTCCCTTTCTATCGCACTCTGTGCATGTTCCGGAAAAAAGCCTCCCCAACCTCACGGTACGCCTTTTCCGATTAATTCAACTGTTCAAACAAGAGGGTAAACGATGTCTGAAAAATCAAAACAAGCTGTCAATAACAAGATGGCTACTGAATTTATCAATGCCGCCAAGGGTTTTGAAAGTGCAGAAATTGTGCGTGTTCATAAAAACGCCAAAATCGCATGGCGCATCAGCGGCGTGTGTCTGTTGATTACCGGACTGGCGGTCGGTGCGGTGGCCGGTCTGACGCCCCTGAAAGAAACACGACCTTATGTAGTCAAAGTGGATAACAACACCGGGAGCACCGAAATCGTTACTATGATGAAAAATCAGGAGCAGTCCTATGGCGAAGTAATGGACAAACACTGGTTGACACGGTATGTCCAACTCCGTGAAAGCTATGACTGGGTAACGATACAAGATAGCTACGATGCAGTCATGTTGATGAGTTCTCCGGAAACACAGGCTGCTTATGCCAAAATTTACAATGACAATCCGCAGGCTCCACATAAGGTTCTGAAAAACCAATATAAAGTTGTCGCAAAAGTGAAAGCCGTGACCTTTATCGGTAACACCGCACAAGTCCGTTTTGAAAAACGTATGGTGCCTGTATCGGGGGATTTAAATCAGGAAATTCCCGTGCAGAACATGATTGCCACTATCGGCTACGAATACGCGAATCAGCCCATGAGTGAAGAAGCCCGACGTATCAATCCGCTGGGCTTTATTGTCAAAAGTTACCGCGTCGATCCGGAAACCGCGTCATAAGAAAGGGTTAACGATGAGTTTAAATATGAAACTGACAGCATTGCTGCTGATGGGGCTTATGCCTGCGGTATCCAGCGCGGTATCCATCCCCAAAGGGTCTGCTAAAGACGGCCGCATCCAAACCGTTATGTACAATCCCGACGACGTCATCCATATCCATGCGCGCATTGGCGAGGCAGTTTTAATCCAACTCGAAGATGGCGAGCTGTTGACCGGCGATCCGACCAGCGGTCTAGGCATGGGCGATGCCGCAGCGTGGAACTTGGCGGCACGAGGCAATAACCTCTACATGAAGCCGGTTGCTTCCGCACCTGCCACGAATATGTTGATTACGACCAGCAAAAAACGGACGTATGCCTTCGACCTGTCGCTGACCGGCAAGAAAAACGGCAAATATGTGCAAAAACCAACCTATATATTGCGGTTCGTCTATCCCGACACGGCGGCTTACAAAGCCCGCGCCGAAGCGCAGAAACAGGCAAAGGCTTTGGAAAAACTCAAAGCGGCGGGACACCGCCCCAACGCGCGGCACAATTACAACTATTGGGGTAAAGGCGATAAGACACTTGCACCGACAGCGGCCTACGACAACGGCCGCTTTACTTATTTCAGCTTCGATAACGGCCGTGAGCTGCCGCTGATTTACAAGGTGATGGACGACGGTTCGGAAATGCTACTCAACAGCCATGTGGACGGCGATACCGTGGTTATCCATGAAACCGCCAAACGGTTTGTATTCCGTTTGGGCAAATCAGTGTTGGGCTTGGAAAACCGTAGTTTTAACGAACGCGGTACATTCAACCGCACTGGCACAAGTAGTCAAGATGTTGTCCGTATCAACAAATAGAAGGAAGACAGATGAAAATTTTCAACAAATTCAAAGGTAACAAGGATACGGAACAGTCTAATTTGGTAGAAAACGGCGATTACACTAAACCGGAAGCACTGTCCCAATCAGTTAAAAACGAGAAAATTGAACCGGGTATGCCGTTAAATCTGAATACGGCGGCACCTAACAATATGCGTAAGGTGTTATTTGCAGGTGTAGGTATTCTTGCAGCAGGTGTAGTCGTATCCGGATTAATCGGTATGACTGGCGGCAGCGAAGATGCTGAAGCGTCGCAACCACAGGCGGCATCCGCTCCTGAAACAACAAAAGGTAAAAACTTCGATCGAGACAAAGCTGAACTTGCCCTGTTGGAACAACAGGCAGCTTCCGAAGCTGCTCCCGAAGGTGTGGCCTCAGAGGTGAAGACTGAAGCAGCCTCTCAAGTTCAACCGGCAGGCGGTCAACCTGCCGAAATACCTGTTGAACAACCCGATCTCGGAACATTGCCGGCTGATGGCCAACCCAAACAAACGCCCCAAGACCGGAAAATGAGTGGCAATGTGATGGCCAACTTGGAAGGCGATATGTCAGAAAATACTCGTCCCGTCTCTTTGGGTAGTCCTTCGTCAGAAGGCGGTCAACTGATGAATTCAACCGGCTCGAGCTTATTTAGTGATGCGGAAGGCAATAGTCCGTTATCAGGTAGCAGTGGCAATGGTTTCGGTTCACGCCTGAATGCCACAACGACGGCATCAGTTAAAGCGCAACAGCGCGGAGATTTAACCTACTTGCTTGCCAAAGGCACAAATATCCGCTGCGGACTGGATACCAAAATTGTAACGACCCAGCCGGGCTTTACCCGCTGCATCGTGTCAAAAGATGTATATTCCGCCAATGGGAAAACCCTTCTGATCGAGCGTGGCAGCAAAATCATCGGCGAACAGACGTCCGCCCTGTTGCAAGGTCAGGCGCGGGTCTTCGTGTTGTGGAACGAGTTGGAAACGCCGTCGGGCGTGAAAGTGCCGTTGGCCAGTCCCGGGGCTGGCGCGTTGGGTGAAAGCGGTCATGCCGCCTATGTGAAATATCATTTTTGGCGACGTTTTGGCGGTGCTCTCATGATCAGCATGATAGGCGATGCTGGCGATGCTTTCAGCAACCGCCAAAACCGCCCTTCCGGCAGCAATAATCATATATCCTATGAAAATACGACTGAAGCCGCGCAACAGATGGCAACTGAAGCCCTGAAAAACAGTATTAATATTCCGCCAACCGGCACAATTAATCAGGGCACGTTGATTAACATCATGGTCGCTCGGGATGTCGATTTCAGTAACGTGTATGAATTGGTCAATCCTTACGGATACTGATTAAGACGACCTGCTCCTTCGGGAGCAGGTTTTTTATGAAAGCCAAATTCCAAATGACACAAAATCCGAAACCTTTTAACGGGCAGGCATCAATCCATTCTGATGCGGTTGTCCGTAACTTGATGGCCAAAACGGGCTTAGACGACTATCTCAACCGCGAAGGCGTAACCGAAGTACTGATTAACCGCGAATGCGAAGTCTTTTTGGAAACATCAGCCGGTTTTGAACGGATAGAAGACGACCGTTTAACATTGCCGATACTGACTCAGCTTGCTACCGCGTTATGTACCTATAACAGCAAACATATCAGCATGGAGCAGCCCATCCATTCCGTTACGCTCCCCGACGGCGAACGCGGCCACATCATGATACCGCCTTCTTGCGAAGACAAAACCATCGTCTATGCCTTCCGCAAACCGTCGCAGACACGCTTTTCGTTGGACGACTATATCAATACGGAACGCGTTAATCGCTTCCACGACGTATCTGTCTACGGCGTTTCAGACAACCTCAATCTTGGCGAAATGGAGATGGACAGTAAATATTTTCGGGATATTTCCGACAAGATGAAGCTGCCACACGATGTACAGCTCCAACCTTGGCAGTACGAGATGCTGGAACACAAGGCAAACCGCAATATGAATGCCTTTTTCGCTTTGGCCATCAAACACAAACTCAACATCTGCATGGTCGGCGGCACGGGTTCGGGCAAGACTACGTTTACCAAAGCACTGTCCGACCTCGTTCCTTCAGAAACCCGCATCATCACGCTGGAAGACACGCACGAGCTGGACTTGCCCAAGCATCCCAATCATGCACATCTGTTTTACAAAGGCCATATCACGGCAAAAATGCTGATTGCCGCCTGTATGCGTTTAAAACCCGACCGCGTATTCTTGACCGAATTGCGTGGCGATGAGGCCTGGGATTACATCTCACTCCTGAACACCGGACACCCGGGCGGCCTGATGTCAGTCCATGCCAACGACGCACGGAGCGTCCACTACCGTATCGCGCAACTGGCGAAAGAGTCGGCAACCGGTCGGACGATGGATTACGACTATATCCTCAATGCCGTCAAATCCAGCATTGATGTGATCGCCTATTTTGAAAAAACACATATGACCGAACTTTATTTTGACCCCGTTGAGAAATACTACGCTATGCGCGGGCATGTATGATAAGGAAAACGTAAAAGGTCGTCTGAAAACTGGCTCAGAGACGACCATGTAATTAATAAAAATACCTTGTTACTGAAAATATCTTGTTGTTCAATTTTGCCTAAAGCCAGTTATATCTATAAAATTATCAGAAATTAAAGAGAGGTTAGAAATGGCTGCTGCCGCACCTGCAACTGTCGCACAAAGTGCATTTAAAAGGCTTGAGCAAGTATTGGAAAAAGAAAAACCGGCTTTGCTGATGCTTGATGGATTGAAACGGGATGCCAAATCTTTATTGGGCACTCCTGACGCATCTTATGGCCATCTAATATATGGGATGCTGAATGCAATTAATAACCGTAGGAACGATTTTGACAAACACTTTGATATGATTTCAACACCTGAAGTCTTAAATATGGGGGCTTTTTTCAGAGTGAACGGTTTAAACAGAATGGGGTACTTTGAAGAAGCGACCGAATATCTGAAAAAAATGTTGAATGCTTCCCACAAAACGGATAACCCTGCATTGTTAAAGCATCTGACTCATCTCGGAATGTTATACGGTTTTATCGAACAACCTGGACTGATTATCGAACGCCTTAATAAGATGAAGGCTCTCGAACCGAATCAACAGGATGATTTAGAACGTTTACATCTGCTTCTTACCAATACAAATGTGAATGAAACTGTTTTGGTTTCTGCCATTTTGGCTGCAAAAAATCTTCTTAAAGAAAAAGGGTTTCAGATACCGACCTATTCTTTCCATTATTCAATAGAGTCAGACATCTTTATTGAATTAAAAATGTTGTGTTTTGGCAAAAATATTGACCAGATGGCAGAAGCAGACGAGGCATTATCATGGTTATTGGTTGATATGGAGGAATCGGTAGATGCAAACCTAATCAATTTCAATATCTCCTGCCGCCCTTATAACCGCAGTTACGGAATAGGTTGTTAAGATATGATTGAACCTCATGATTTTGTGTCTAGTGGCAAATCAATGATTGGAGAGTCCGAAACAGGAAACCGAAATGCCGTCAGCCGTATCTATTACGGTGTCTATCATACAGGTTTACTTTTTGCCCGAGCCCATTTGGGATTTACCTATGACGCAGGACACTCCATGCATAAGCAACTTATCCTTTTTTTTAAAACCAGTAACGATAGAAAGTTGAAAGTCATCGGCAGACAAATAGAAAAACTGAGAAATTCTAGAAATGAGGCGGACTATTTCCTTGAAAGCCATGTTTCCCCCGAAGATGCCAGAGAGGATTTAAAGTTGGCTTTGCAGACTATTGCCCAAATCGAACAAATGAAGGCTCAATACTTGTAATATATGTAAAAAACCCAAAGCCGTCCGAAGTTTCGGACGGCTTTTCCATATACGGTAATTTTGAAAGGATTATAAATGCCATATCTGAACAAAGTCGAAGTCATGGGAAACCTGGGTAAAGACCCGGAATTGCGCTATCTGCCCAACGGGAAAGCGACGACAACCCTCTCCATTGCATATGCCGAAAAATGGCGCGACAGGGAAACAAATGATTTACGGGAACGAATCGAATGGTTTACCGCCGTGCTGTACGACAAACAGGCGGAAACGGTTTGCAAGTATATGAAAAAAGGGGACTGTATTTTTGTCATCGGCAAATTCCAGTCCCGTATTTATAAAGACCGGCAGCAAATCGAACGGATTGCGCATGAAATCATCGTTGCCGAGATGCAGATTATCCATACCCGCCAGCCGTCGGCTGCCGCCCCGACCGGACTGCCCGATTATTTGTAAGGTCGTCTGAGAACTTTGCCCGCCATGAGCGGGCTATTTGTTTGAGGTTTGAATATGAAAAAGAAACTGCTGACCCTGATTGCCGTTCTTACCATAACCGTCCCTGCTGCATTGGCAGGAGGTCTGTATTTGGGCAGCGTCGTATTTTCAGGTTGGATGAAATTGAAGACAGAACCGTCGGTCGGTATGTTGTACCGCTACTGGCAGTATTACGATCGCCTGCCGCCCGATTATCTGACCGCGTTTCAAATATCTGCCGCCCTCTCTCTGCTGATACCGGCAGCGGTTTTTCTGACGGTATGTGCCGGTATGCTGATGAAGCCCAAGCGCGAGTTGCACGGGTCGGCGCGTTTTGCCAACCGTGCGGAAATCGCCAAACATGGCCTGCTGAAAAAAGCGTTCAATCCTGACGATGCACCTGACTTGTTAATCGGCAAATACGGCAACAACTACCTGCGTTGGTCAGGAAACGAATTTCTGTATTTGGCCGCGCCGACCCGTTCCGGTAAAGGTGTCGGCATCGTTATTCCGAACTGCCTGCATTACCGCGACAGCATGGTGGTTTTTGATCCCAAATTGGAAAACTTCCTGATTACCGGCGGCTACCGTGCAGCACATGGGCAGGAAGTGTTTTTGTTTAACCCGGGCGGACGTATGCCGGAACACGAACGAAATCCAAATGCACCCTTGGTTTCACATCGTTGGAATCCCTGTACCTACATTCGACGCAATCCCGTCTATACCTACAAAGATGTGAAAAACATCGCTTCCATCATGTATCCGAAGCCTGCCAAGGACAACGGCAGCGCAACCTTCTTCCAAGAATCGGCGCAAAACCTGTTCGCCGGTTTGCTGCTCTACATGGTCGAAACGGAACATGAGCGCGATCTGTCCCTGCCTGAAAACAAAACTACGTTGGCCAACCTGTTCCGTTTGACGACGCCATCAGGAGGCCGCACTCTGGCCGAATGGATTAAAGATGAAATGATCTTGCGTGAACAACAGACACATACGCAGTTAAGCCAAAACTGCCGTAGTTTGTTGATGGGCTTTGCCAACGGGAACGCCAAAACAGGCGCGGACATTTTGGCGACACTTATTGCGCCTTTGGGTATTTTCATTGACCCAGTGGTTGAAGCGGCGACCAGTGGCGATGATTTTTACTTGGATGAAGTACGCAAAAAACGGATGACGGTCTATATCGGCATCGTGCCAACCGAAACCGCCGTATTTTCTCGATTGACGAACCTGTTTTTCAGCCAACTGATTACGGTAAACGTCGAGCAGGGCTTGCCGTCCAACAATCCCGATGCGTTGAAATACCAATGCTGCCTGTTGATGGACGAATTTACCGCTTTGGGCATAATTCCCGCCATTCAGCACGGTGTTTCTTATATTGCCGGTTATGGGCTGAGGCTGTTGCTGATTATCCAAACCCCATCCCAAGTAACTGACCTGTACGGCCGCGACGCGACGCGCACCTTCTTTACCAATTTCGGCTGTCAAATCGTCTATCCGCCACGCGAACAGACCGACGCAGAGGAATACAGCAAGCTGGTGGGCTACGAAACATTCAAAACAAAATCTATTTCACACTCCTCCGGTAAAGGGAAAAGCCACAGTACCAGTACCAGTGATCAACGCCGCGCCGTGATGAATCCTGATGAGATGAAAATGATGCCGAAAAGTGACTGTATCATCAGTTTGGGCAACAGCCGTCCGATCTACGCTAAGAAAATCGTGTACTACACTGATCCGGTATTCGCCAAACGGGCGAACTGGGCATTACCGGAGATTCCGGTTTTGAACATCCATCTTGATAAACAAGCACCCGTCTCAGCTCCGAAAGCAACCTTTGTAACACCGGAGGAAATGGAAAGTTTCCACTGGTCGGATGCTTCCAATGCCGAAGAAATCGCCGGTGCCATTCTTGCTTCGATTTTGCCTCCGGACAGCCCGCCTGACTATATCGCGGCATTGATGCCCGCCCTTTTAAAAAATTGGGGAGAGGACTCATTGCCATTCATCAGGCAGTTTATTGGGGATTCCGTTCAAACAGCATAGAAAAGCGGTCTGTGAAATGCAGACCGCCTTATTTTTTATTTTTTCTATAAGGAAGTGGAAATATGAGCGACATTGACGACATCCGCAGTGCCTTGAGTTATATCGACTCACATGATCGCGATACTTGGTGGCAGGTTGGCGCGGCCGTTAAAGACGAGCTGGGCGAAAACGGTTACGACCTTTGGGACGAATGGTCACAACGCGCTGACAACTATGACAACCGTGCCGCCAAATCAACGTGGAAAAGCCTTAAACCGGGCAGCTTCAGTATCGGAACGGTGTGGAAGCTGGCGCGGCAGAACGGCTGGCAACCTGCCAAGCCCTACACACCGCCAAGCGTGGAAGAACAGGCGCGGCGCAAAGCGGAATCGGAGGCAAGGCGGCAGGCGGCGGAACAGGAGCGGCAGCAGACGCAACAGAGGGTGAAAGGTACGGCACAAAAGATTTGGAATAGTAGCCGCCCCGCTTCGTTGAGCCATCCCTATCTTGCTGCCAAAGGTATTACCAACCCGGATGCCATCGCCGGTCTGCGTCAAAACGAATATAAGGACAACGACAATCTGATTATCCCCGTCCTGTATGAAAATGAAATCGTCAATCTGCAATCCATCAACCAAGACGGAGGCAAACGCTTCTTGGCAGGCGGTCAGGTTCAGGGGGCTTATGCCTTTATCGGCAAGGCTGATGATGTGGAAAAAGTCGGTGTCGTCATGGCGGAAGGTTATGCTACGGCGGCAAGCATCTACGAAGCCACGGGTAAGCCCGTCATCATTGCTTTTGATGCAGGCAACATGGTTGCCGTTGCCGAACGTTTGGCACAAAAACTGCCTCAAAACGTCCCTGTTGTGATTGCGGTCGATAATGATGCTTCGCAAACCGGTATCAAAAAAGCACGGCAGGCAGCCGCCTTGTTAGGCGACCGCGCCACGGCAATCCAACCAGAGTTTTCTATGACACTGATACAGCAATATCAGAAAGGCAAAGGCGTTGATGAAAAAGGGCGTCCCCCTTTACCGAGCGACTTCAACGACCTACACAAACTGGCTGGACTCGAAGCCGTTCGCCAGTCCTTTGCAGAAGGTGTCAATCTCGTCTTGAACCCCGACAACAGCCAAGAACAGGCAATCGCCGACGAATTGGAAGAATGGAGCGAAAGGGCTGAGAAAGCCAACAATAGCCGTACTGAACCTGAAAACTTGGAGAACCCCATGAATCCTGAAAACAAAGACAACATTCAGACGACCTCTTCTAATACAACCAACAGTATTGAATACGATGGTCGAACCCAAACAGTCAATGAACCGGTTTACCGTGAGTCTGACTTTAAACATTTCGAGTTGCATGATGTTACAACCGACATTAAGTATCTACGCAAAACCCCTGAAGAAATTCAACAAGACTTGGATAAAGAAGGTACGCTTAAATTCTATGAAGGTATTACACATGATGGACAACGCGTAACGTTTTACAAAACGGAACAAGGATGGGAAGCACCCCTAAAAGACCAGCCTACTCAAGAAACGAGCAAAAAAGAACAGTCTTCTACCCGCTCCGAACCGGAATTTACCGCCCCAAAGTTCGATAAGTCGTCTGAAACTGAACCAAACGCCCGTAAGGTCGTTTTAGACCTGCAATACCGTATCCCCGACAACATCAAAACACGTTACCACACCGTAGGCGGTAAATTCTATTCCGTTTCAGACTACAAAACAGTGCTGTTTGAAGATAAAGGTAAGCAGCTTAAAACCGCACTTTCCGATCCGCAAACGGTCAGGGATATGCTGGAAGTCGTAAAGGCTAAAGGTTGGGACAGCATCAAGTTGTCAGGTAGTAAAGAATTTCGCCAGGCAATGTTTATCGAAGCCGCCTCCCAAGGTATCCGTACCAGTGGCTACAAACCGACCGCCGCCGATTTGCAACGTGTGGAAGAATTGCGGGAACGTTACGCACAAAACGGTATTGCGCCAGAGATAACGCAGGAACAGGAAAGAAGGCAACCGGACGCGGCGCAGAAACCGCCAAAACCGCCAAAGCAGCCTGATCCCGAACGAACTCAACAGTCGAACCCGCAACATGAAACCGGCAAGTCTGTCCAAGGGCAGGAACAGTCCAAACCGGATGTTGAACGAGAGGAGCGCGTCCATACACAACCTGATGCTGCCATGTTGTCTGCCGCCGACCGCCTGAAGGCACAAAATACCTTGCCGTCCGATAGTGCCATCAATGTTTCGCCACGAGCCGATACCGACATAGACGTTCCGGTTCACTCCATCGGTCAGGAAGAAATCCCCGCCCAAGTGATACACCAAACCGATAATATGAAAGCAGCCGCACTGGATACCGGTTTAATTGCGGCAAAAGACAACTATATGCAGAAGGCGCAAAAGTTGAGTAAGCCGAATCAGAAGAAACTGGCATTTTACGAACGTGGAGTAATGGATACGTTACGCGGTCTTGAAGGAAATGTTCGCATCCAAGCCCTACGGAACTACTACGAGCATACCGCCAAACAGATGAGCGGCACGAAGCTGAAACTACCCGATCCGATTCAGATTCCGTCTCCGGAGCAGGCACGACAAAACGATCGGCAGCATCAGCACGGACGCTCCCAAGAGCCTGAAGTGGAAATCGACCGCTGATTTTTCTGACGGTTTACCTTACAGCCTGAAACCCTTCGGTTTCAGGCTGTTTTCTTTTTGGAGGATATATGGCAGATAACGAAAACGGGCAACCTGCGAGCAGCAGACGAATGGAAATCCTACAACAGTCGCTAGCAAAGAAACAGGCGGCTTTCGACAAACGGCTGCAAAACCATTTTGACGACGTTCTTAGTGCAAACGGACAACCGCTCAACGACAAGCGCAACGGACAGGCAACATTGAATCGCTGGGAACGCCAAAACGACGGTTTGCGGACGGCGGACAAGGAAATTGAGAAGACTCAACGCGCCATCGAACGCGAACAGGCGGCGATCGACCGCGTGAACAATGCCGACATCCCCGAATTTTTGAAACCGATGATCGAGTCCGGCGAGATTACTCAGTGGCGTAAGTTCCCGAACCGCTTTTTTGTCAGCGGCGTGGAGAAAGCGCGCATCATATGGGATAAGGACAAGCAGCAGTTCGGCTATGCCTACCTGCAAGGCGTGAAAGGCGAGCAGTTCGCCAAATTCCGCGATACCTATAACCACATCCTCGCCCTGCACCGCCAAGAACGCGAAAACGTAACCAAACAAGAGGCGGCATCAGAAAAAAACGAAGCCCGGTCGACACAAGAACCGGCAGAAAAGTTACCTGAAATATCTGTGAAACGTCCTCCCCAGCTACCCACAATGCCTGATTTCGGTCTCAAAGGTGAAGACCTTCGAGCCTTCAATCGCGGCTGGCAGAATGCGGCTGATTCTTTGGATGCGGTCATCGCCAAACAATCCGAAAAAATTGCCGAACGAATAGCTTTATTGGAAAAAGCCGGTATTCCCTATGTTCGTATGGAAGCATTTATGGACAAAATCAATGGTGGTGAAGTCAACGGATACGGGGAGAAACATACGGTGCAACGGTTGACTGAACTGGAACAGTTTACAGAACGGTTGCGCGACAAGGCCATGAAACCTTCCGGCTATATTGGCACCGGTTACAAAAATCCCCGTACTACTGCCTTCACAGCCTTGGGTTGCGATATTGCAGATACATACGCCAAGCTGGATCCTGCCATTCCTTATTACGAAGATCGCAACATCGTCGCGTGGCTCAACCATCACCCTGTACCACAGCAGATCCGCCCTGCCCCAACTATCACAGGCTCAAACACAGCCGTTATACAACAATCCCTTGAGGAACGTTTACAGGCAGTTCAAGGACAGTATGAAAAGCGGTTATCTGATATGAATGCAGACGGGCAGAAAAAGCACCGCATTTTAGAGGCAGGCATGGAAAACCTGATTAAAGGCCTTCCCGAACAAACACAGATGCAGGCACGCCTGAATTTCTATCAGACCCAATATGGCCGCCTGACGACACAAAAAGACCTGGAACAGCCTCCTGAGCAACAGGAACTGTTTTACGGACGATAACGATAAGAAAGGTCGTCTGAAACATGGTTTCAGACGACCTTTTCCTATTAGGACAGACAGATGAGTAAGGACACAATTGAAACCGACGACAAACGCCTTGCCCTGCGCGTATTCGGTTTAACCGAAAGCGAATTGGCAGCTTTACGCGAAATTGCCTGTAAAGAATACGGGAAACCCAGTGTATCGCTGCTTGCAAAAAATATGCTGAAAGCCCGGTTGGATGCACCGGAGGAACCCGAACTGGTCAGACTTCCACTGCCCAAAGGCAATAAGCGGATTACAGTCCGCCTCCCGGAAAAAGACCGCGCCTACCTTGAGGCCGCCGCTAAACAACATAAAAGCAGTGTGAACGACATCGTGCGCGATATAGTCCAGTCCCACGTCCGCAACCATCCCATGTTGTCTGCCGCCGAAGTCGAAGTCCTGCACCAGTCCAATTACCAGCTTGTCGCCATTGGTCGCAACCTGAACCAAATTGCCCGAAACCTCAACATGGGCGAAGGCGTTTCACTTACATCTGACCAAATCAATGCCCTTTCCCAATTCATCAGACAACATACCCAAAGGGTAGGTGACGTACTACGAACCAACCGTAAACGCTTGTCTGAATAGGAGCAAACCTATGTCCCTGTACCGTAAAATAGACGACTGGTTCTTGGGCTACAAAACCCGTTCCGTCCGAGCTAAAGATTCCGGTATCCCCATCCCAAAATCCAAACACCGGACAAATTCCCGCGTTCCGCTCAAACCGGGCAGCGGTTTGGCCAACCTGACAGCCGCTGCAAAAAAACACCCCGAAGTCATGGTTAAAATCCCCAAGCGTCTTAGCCGTAACTCTAACGGTATGCAGGGCATACGCAATCATTTGGACTATATTTCCCGCAATGGTAAAACTACCGTCGAAAATCATTCCGGCGAAAAGTTAAACGGTAAAAAGGCGGTCAAATCGCAACTTGATGACTGGCAGAAACTCAATATCCCTGAAAGAGGTAAACATCGGGAAGCCCTCAATATCGTCTTATCCATGCCCGCCGGAACACCTCCGCAGGCTGTATTGAATGCCGCGCGCAATTTTGCTTCAGAACAATTTGCCGACCATCAATACCTCTTTGCTTTGCATCACGAATCTGAAAAAGAAGGTGAACCCGAGCATCCCCATGTACATTTATGTGTATTGATGAGAGATACTTACGGGCAGCGACTTAACCCACGCAAAAACGATCTTTTTGAATGGCGAGTACGGTTTGCCGAAAAACTCCGTGAGGAAGGCGTAGAGTGCGCCGCCACCAAACGACAGCACAGGGGAAAAACCGTCAAAGCCGAAAACGGTATAGTACGGTCGATGAAGCAACGCGGCGCAATGCCCCGCATTGAAAAGCAGCGGCTGGAAGAATTGAACCAAGCCATCAAAAACTTGGAACGTCCAACACATCCCCACATTCAGAAAGTCATGCAGACACGCGGTTACATATTGGCCGAATACGGTCTAATCGCCAAAGAACTGTATAAGATGGGACACAAAAATGAAGCCCGGCTTATCAGTAAGCTGGCTAAGGATATGGTCGGACAGCCTCTAAGCACCAAAGCTCAACAGGAATACGACCAAAAAGTCAGACCTCAAATGCAACACGAAGCCCGCTCTTTCAAGCAGTCAAATGTTGAACAAGACAACGACCTCTCTCGTTAAACGATAAAGCAAAAGCCCTGCGGCCATACAGACATCTGTATGGCCGCAGGGCTTTTTTTATAGTCAATTAAAAACAAAATAACACAATACTCAACTTTGAAGGTCTAACCATGGCATACTCTGCGGACTTAAGAAACA
>ERZ773050.148-NODE-148-length-43117-cov-6.549719_pt1 | contig 43117 bp, 73 predicted proteins | sample MGYA00580632_ERZ773050 | MGnify/ENA primary metagenome ERZ773050 (study PRJEB29015, sample SAMEA2738123) | human oral metagenome | biome: human oral; feature: human-associated habitat; material: saliva | place: China | collected 2166 ... | reverse complement strand
GGCAGCCAGGCGTGCTCTCGCACCCAGGCCGCCTCCTCAGCGGGCATCACGGGGGTATCCATCGGTCAGAAGAGGGGGATGGTCCCCATGGTGGGGTCCACGGCGGGCTTAGGGGGCTGGTGGAGAGCCAGGCAGGCCGGGCAGACCTGCACCTCGGCGATGTGCTCCTCGTCGGCGGGGGCGTAGTGCCTGCCGACTGAGTCCCACAGGGCGATCGTTCGCCTCCCGGCGCAGAGCGCCTCGATCTCGACGGCGGTAGGCCCGTAGAGCGGGGCAGGTATGACGTCAGCGATATGCCGGACCAGCCAGCCGGGCGTTAGGTAGCGGGTCATGCCGCCTCACCGCCCCACAGGTCCAGCACCGGCTCCGACAACCGGGCCGCGATGGTCTCGCAGTAGCGCTCCTCCAGCTCGACGCCGATGGAGCGACGCCCCAGGTTCCGGGCGGCAAGGAGCGTGGCCCCCGAACCCGCAAACGGGTCCGCCACGACGCCGGCCGGGCACCGCTCGATGAGGTGTTCCATGAGCCCCACCGGCTTCGGCGTGGGGTGCCCGGTCTTGTTCTCGGCGTCTACACCCCCCCCCTCGCCCCTGAGTGGTGGTGATGACCGCGCCGACGCGGCGAAGACCGGTGGCCTCCCGGTCCCACCCCCGGCCGAGAAGGTGAATGTCCTCGAAGTTCGGCCCCCACGGCAGGGTGAGGTCACCCATGCCGGGCGTGGACGCCTTGTGCCAGATGAGGCGTTGGCGTTCGCCAGCGGGGGCGGGCACGGACCAGCGGCCGAACATGAGCGCTGGACGGTCGGTGCCCCACAGGGCGGCGACGGCGTCGCGCACCGCAGTGTCCTCATCGCCCGCGATCTTGGAGAGCTTCTTGTCGCGGTGACCGGACTGGAAGTTCATCCCGTAGGGCGGATCGGTGACCAGGACGTCGGCCTCGAGCCATTCGGTGACCTCACGGCAGTCACCGTGGTAGAGGGTGACCTGGTCATCCTCGTAGTAGGGGGCGGTCATGACGCCGCCTCCTTGCGTGTCACGGTGATGTTGAAGCCGCTCCCGTAGTAGCCGTTCCCGTCGTTCCCCTCGAACTCGGCGAGGGGCAGGCGCTCGTCGTCGACGATCACGAACAGGGTGTAGATGACGTCGCTGTATTCGTCGTCCTCATCGGTCAGACGGGTGGTCACGTCGGCGGACATGATGCGCGCAGTCGGGGTACCGCGCTGGAACAGCTTGGTGAGGTCGTAGGTGCCTGAACCGCAGGTGCATCCCTCGTTTCCCTCGAACTCGAGCATGAGGCCGTTGTCGAGGGTGAGGGTGTCCCCGTCAACCTTGGTGACGTAACGGCCGGCCAGGACCGGGGATAGGTCATCGTTGTCGTAGTAGACCCTGCTCATGCTGCGGCCCTCCCAGTGTCGGTGAGGGCGAGGAGGCGGGCACGCCGGCCGGAGGGGGTGAGCGTGTACTCGCCGGTCTCCTCGATGAGGCCCTTGTCCTGAAGCTCGCGCACGGCGGTGCGGGCGCGGGACGGGGAGAGGACGCCGGTGGTGTGGGCGACGACGGAGGCGAGCGTGAACGGGCCGGGGTGGGTGAAGTCTCGGAGGACCATGAGAACGAAGTCCTGCGATGTGGTGGCATCCTGGATGCTGTCGGCCGCCCACTGGCTGGTGTCGGGGTCGTTGGCGCGCACGGAACCGCGCTCCTTGGGGTGAATGGTGCTGGCAGTGGTCATGCTGCGGTCTCTTTCTCTCGGTAGGGGATGCGCCCACCATCGGCGGTGAGCAGGAAACGGCCTCCCGGGTAGGTGACAGGGACCCGGCCCGGGTCATCGGCCTGGGTGACGGCCCACCCGGCACGGCGGGCCTCCTCCCTGTGCGACTCCACGTGCCCGTGACATCCGGTCGTCCCAGACCCGCACAGGAGGATCAGGTTCTCGGGGCCGTTGACGTCCACCTTCTTCGTGCCCCCCATGCCCCGCGCACGGCGGTGCTGGAGGTTCCCAGACCCGTCCGAGAGGTCACGCCCACACCGGACGCACCTCCACCGGTCCCGGTCAGCAACGAGAAGCCTGGTCGTCATATCTGGCCCCGTGCGTCTCACGCGGCGACCGGGGCCTTGAGCCGGTCGATGTCGGCGCGGGCCACGAGGGCAGCACGCCCCAGCAAAGGCTGGTACCCGTCCAGGCGCCCGTCACGGATGGCGGCGCGAATCTGCCGGCCGTCCCGATAGCCGAGCTCGGCGGCAGCCTCGGACACGGTCATGAGGTCAGCCCGACTCATCTCGGGCGGCCACTCCTTGAGGTGCATGGGATGTCCTTTCGTTGGGGAGTGTCCAGCGCTCCGCTGGACGACCCTAAGCGTAGAGCCGTTCGTCTACTGCTGTCCACTGTACACACATAACGAAAACGTGACCGTCCAACGCATATTGGTTGCACACTCAGCGTCCAATGAGGCACCATTGAACGCATGACCGACCCCACCCCAACCCTGGGACAACTCATCCTCACGTCCGGGCGCTCATACCGAGACCTAGCCGAAGCCAGTCACCTGTCCAAGTCACGCATCGGACAGATGGCCGCCGACCAAATCAGGCAACTCCCAGGCGTCGACACCATCGCCAACCTCGCCGCCGCCCTCGGCATCCCCGCCGACGACGTCGAAGCCGCCGCCCTACAGACCATCAGCCGCGAACACGGCCCCATCCTCTCCACCGCGCGCCGCCTCGCCCACCTCGACCCCCGCGGCCGCCGTATCGTCAACGCCGTCCTACGCGCCCTCGAGGAAGAGCAGTAGCCGTGGGCCGGCCACCACTACCCGTCGGCACCTGGGGCGACATCACCGTCCACTCAACCGCCAGCGGACGCTACGAGGCCCGCGCCCGCTACCGCGACTACGACGGCATCACCCGCCTGTTCGGTCGCGTCGGCGACACCCCCCGCAAGGCCAAGGCCGCGCTCACCGCCGCCCTCGCCAGCCGGGCACACACCATCGGCGACGAGATCACCGCGGACAGCCGCTTCGACGCCGTCGCCCGAATCTGGGCAGATACCCTCACCGACCGCACCGAAGGGACCAGGCGCGTCTACACGTGGACCCTGGAGCGCCACGTCCTGCCCGCCCTCGGCGCGCGACGACTGCGCGAGATCACCACCCGCACCGTCGAGCAGACCCTCAAGGCCATGCTCGAGCACCACGGCTCGAGCGTCGCCCGCACATCCCGCGTCATCCTCTCCCAGGTCATGGCAACCGCCGTCCGCCTCGACGCCATCGAACGCAACCCCGTGCGCGACGCCCAGCAGCCCAAGGCGCCCAAGCCTGCGCCCAAGGCGCTCACCATCCCCGAGCTCGCCCAGGTGCGCGCCGCCATCGCCGCCCACGAGGCCAAGGGACGCTCCAAGTCCGACGCCGGCGACGTCGTCGAGCTCCTCATCGCCACCGGCGCACGCATCGGCGAGGTCCTCGCCCTACGGTGGGAAGACGTCGACCTCGACGCCGGGACGCTGACCATCTGCGGAACCGTGTCCCTCACCGCCGAGAAACCGCGCCGAGCGTTCAGGCAGGACCACCCCAAGACATCATCATCCCGGCGCACGCTCCTCCTACCCGACTTCGGGCTGGCGGTACTGCTGCGCCGCTCCGTGACCGGCCCCAACAGCGACCTTGTCTTCCCCTCATCAAAGGGCACCGTCCGAGACCCGGCAACCGTCAGGAAAACTCTTAAGCTCGCGCTCAATGGCACCGGCCTGGAATGGGTAACCCCCCACACGTTCCGAAGAACTGTAGCCACCCTCGTCGGAGACCCGGAGACAGCGTCAGGCGTGCTCGGCAACGATCCCGGCATCGCCATGCGCCACTACATCGAGCGCTCACAGGTGGCTCCCGACGTGCGAAATGCCCTCAAGGAGCTCGCGCCGCAAAGCGATGGGTAAACGTGGGGAGATGGCGCTCTGGACGGCTCCCGAGGTCCCTGCGGCTGGATGAAACCCTGTGATCTCAACGGCCTTGGTACCTCCGGTGGGACTCGAACCCACAACACTCCGATTTCCCTCTGACACCGCAATCAGTGGACAACGAACGTCAATGAACATCACGCGATGCGCATGATGACGCGGCAAAGCGGAGGCGAGGAACACCGCGAAGCACTGGACGTCCAGCGCAGAAACGCTCAAAACACGACGTGAAAGCGATGGGTAAGTGATGGGTACACGGGCTCTGGACACTGTATATACGCGCGACCCCGGGTAACCCTCGGGGAGGGGGAGACCACTCCCCGCCGCCGACGGGGCCGCGAGGGTGTGGTGCCGTGATTTGTACCCCCTTACCGGTCGGATTGGGGTGTGTGTGGGTGGGGGTGTATGGGACTGTACATCTGGTGGCCCAGTGGTGTACACTAGGGGTATCGGAAGGGCAGTGGAGCCCGACCGAATCCCCCTGATAAATCCCCTGAACGGAGTGATCGAAATGAGCAAGCGTGTAGTGACGGCAGTCGTGGTGGCCATGGGCGTCGCGTGGGCCGCGGGCGCGTGCGATGGTGGCACGGCGGGCGCGGTGAGCGCACCGGAGTCGACGGCTACGGTGTCTGACGTGGACGCGGGCGTGGTCCCGGATGATGGTGTGATCCTCACGCCGTGTGACGATGAGGATGGCGGCGATCCCGTGCCGGGCGTGGACGGTTGCTTCTGGGACGCGAGTGAGCGGGGCAATGGGCAGGGCTCGGATGTGATTGTGTGGTGGTCGCGCTGAGTGGTGCGCGCATGATGGGCCGGGGTCACCGTGTGGTGGCCCCGGTTCGTTGTGTGGTGGGCGCACGCGTGCGTCATGTTGTGCGTCACTCGGTATGTGGTGGCCTACCGCTGTACATTGGGCGGCCTAGTGGTGTACCATAGAGTCATCACAAGGGGACAGGAAGTCCCCGCCAATCCCCCAAGGAGAACCCAATGAACACCACCGATCGCGAGTCCCGGCGGGCTGCATACCTCGAGCACCTCGAGAAGTTGGGGCGGCCCGTCTACGAAGCCGCCTATGACGCCGCGTTCACGAAGGCTGCGGAGCTGTACGCCACGCCGCTCACGGCGGCGGAGAAGTCTCGCATCTCCTGCCGTCGCACCGAGGCTGCGCGTGACGCTCTTTGGGCGGCGCTTCGGCCGTCTCCTGTGGCTGTGGCTATGCAGGCAGCTGAGATCGCCCGTAACGCTGCGATGACGCGAGCCGTGATTGATGACGTGCTGGCAGAGGTGTGCGGCACGGAGTTCGCTGCTGCGCACGAGCCCCGGGCTGTGGTCTCTGGTGCGCGTGGCGTTATCTCGCTGGGCAACGCCGTGTTGACCGTGCGCGGCGACCGGTTCACGGTGCTGCCGGTTGGATACACCTCACGCGCACCGTTGGTTGAGCGCGTCCCCTGCCCGGCAGACTTGGCTGACTTCCTGCTCGAGATGGCGGCGGCGGAGCGCCCCTATCATCACGCGGCTTGAGCGCGTGAGCCAGTAGCCCCGATGGTCGCACGGCAGGTCCGACTCCTGCCGGGGGCACGAACACCAACCAACACCCAGGAAGGAACACGATCATGGCTACAGCCGACCAGGTTCAGACTCTCATCACGACTATGTTCCCCGGTGCTGACGTCACGGTCACCGTCGGTGAGGACGGCCGGGAATCGGTGACGCTCGCACGGACCACCGTGTGGGTTGCGGCCGACGAGAAAGACTACGAAGCGGCTGTGCGCGTCTTTGAGTGCCACGGCCAGGACGTTCGCCTTTCGTGGGGGCAGCGCGTCGCCGCCCTGGTCGGTTCAGCCATGCCGTGGGAGGACATGCCCAGCGGTTGCGTGTTCCGCACGAGCGGCGGTGACGTCGAGCTTTTCGTTAGGCATGGTTTTGAAGCCGTCGACGATTTCGGTGAGTACTGGGTGCCGACGGAGTATGTGGTGACGCAGCCGGGCCGGGACGCGATTGCTTCCGGTGCGCCGTGGCGCGCCGTGTGGGACGCGGCCAGCGCGTGCAGGCGGCACGCCGCACCGGAGCGTATGACGGTCGCCACACATTAGATAGTGGCCTACCGCTGTACATCTGACGGTACAGCGGTGTACACTTAAGTCATCGGGAGGGCACAGGAGCCCAACCCAATCCCCAAGGAGAACCACAATGAGCACCGCAGACCGCACCTACGCCACCTTCAATGAAGCCGTCGAGCGTGAGATTCGGAGCCCGCTCTACGCGAGCGAGGACCTCACCGGCCCCATTGATGACGCCTTCGACATTGACGCCATCGCTGAGGAGGCCATCGTCCAGTGCGTCACCGAGCAGGGGCGAGTCTTCTACTGCCCGGCCCCTGGTTTCGGTGAGGGTGGCTACCTGGAGGCCGATGAGTTCTGGGAGATTGTCGAGCGTCACACCCGCTGAACCTCACTATCTGCCCGGATGGTCGTAGGACCGGTCCGACTCCGGTCCCGGGCACGAACACTTCCCCCTACCCCCTGGAAGGAACACTGAAATGAGCACCATCGTTGAGCGCGTCACCGCTGCCCTAGTCGCCGAGACCGGCGAGGACACCACCAGCGTCAAGTTCACCCGAGCTCTTATCAGCAAGCGTTGGGTTGGGAAGGTTGGCGGAGTCGCCGTCGTCGCAGAACGCGGGCGCACGGCCATCTTCCTCGGTGACAATCGTGTCAATCCTGACACCACAGCCTCCTCTACCAGCGTCGACGCCATCCGGGGCGCTATCCGCGTCGCCAAGGAGAACCGGGCCGTGACCAAGGAAGTGCTTGACTGGCTTGCATATGCCGGATGGAAGGACGCCCGGGCCGTCAAAGACACCGGCGCGTGGAATGTCACGGCAGTCTCGGGGCGAAACGACGGCTACACGGTGCGCGCCACGGTCACCGGCGGGCATGTCGTGATGCTGCCAACAGAAAATGACCACGCGATCTGGGAGAGCACGCTCAACCTTCTCGAGCGGAACGGTGTCCCCGTCGCCCGTTGACCAATCGCCCGGCGCTCCACTACGGCGCGCCGGGCGCCACCATAGAAAGGAATCGATCATGACAGATTTCGACGTTGCCGCCGCGGGCGATGAGACGGCGCGGGCGCTTGCCGCGGCGTGGGCGCTTGCCGCCGCGCACGGGCGTATCCGTGCCCGGCACTGGTCGGCAGAGGACGAGGAGCTATCAGTGGACGCGGCCACGCGGTTCGTGGCCGGCCGGCTGGGATTGGAGGAGGCGGCGGCGGCGGTGCGTGAGAGCAAGGCGGCGCTTGCGGCGGCGCGGGCCGAGCTCCGTGGTGCGGCGGTCGCCGCGGTGGAGTGCGGCGTGCCGAAGCGGAAAGTGGCGCGCGACGCGGGCGTTTCCCGAATGTCGCTGGACGACTGGCTGACACCACGTGAGGAGTGACGGTCGCCACACATTAGATAGTGGCCTACCGCTGTACATCTGACGGTACAGCGGTGTACACTTAAGTCATCGGGAGGGCACAGGAGCCCAACCCAATCCCCAAGGAGAACCACAATGAGCACCAACACCATTGACGGCTACAAGATTCGCACCAATTTCGCGGGCGATGCGTCGATCCTCGACGAGGACGGCGAGACCATTGCCACGCTCGAGCGCAGTGAGGGCGGGATGGTCCCCAACGCCGGATGGTGGTTCGCCCTGCGTTACCCGTCGTCCGCTCACATGATGGCCCACCAGGATGACCGTTGGTCCTACGCGGCTGCGTGGGGGCGCACGCGAAAGGAGTGCGCCGAGGAGTTCCTCGGCACCGGAGATGCCGCTAGTGCCGCCGAGCCGCGTCGGACTGTCCCGGGCCGCCTGGCCTAGCCCGGCGCTTCCCCGGATGACGCGGCGGCGATGCTGGAGCTCGCGCTTGCCACGCTGTACTAGACCAACGTCAGCCGCTTCCCCCGCTTCCCCCGGAAACGACGAAAAGCGCCCCTCCCACCCTTAGGTGAGAGGGGCGCTTCCCCTTAGTCGTCTCCGAGGTCACCGATTGGCTCTTCCCCCGGGCCACGCGGCAACTCCGACAGGAGAGCTCCACGGTCCAAGGCAATCGCCCGCGTGCGGCGGGCGACGCACTCCCATTGCGCCGCTTCCCGCCGCGCGATCTGCACCTCAGACTCCCTGCCCTGCTGGGCCCGCCAGAGAGCGCGCACAGCGGCGGCGATCTGCCCGAGGAGCGCGGAAGCGAAACCGCTGGTGACGACGACGGCTATCAGCTCCGTGGCTCGCATCCAGTATCCTCCCTCTCTATGGCGCGGGCGGCGGCGTCAGCCTCGATGACCTTCGCCGCGGTCGCGCCGATCATGGCCTGCCGGAGCGGCGTGTCAGGCTCACAGCCTGGCTGCCACGTACGGCCCCAGACGCGGGCCATCCGCTGACCGATCATGAGGAGAAGAGCAAGGATGATGAACAACGGCCAGCCGGGCCAGTGATCGCTACTGAGGACGCGTGCGGCGTCCTCGACGGCCACGACGATGAGCCCGAGGGCGACGAGGGCCGCCGATGGGCCTTCCACTCCCCACCAGCCCCGCCACGCCGCGGGTGCCCCGATGGAGCACCCGCAGATGGTGGTCAGGCATCCCACGGTGACGTCCCACGGCTGGATACGCGGGGCGCCCAGGATGAGGGCGACGGCCACGGCTATGAGCGTGTAGGTCGCTGCCATCATCGCTGAGATGACCCTGGGCTCGTGGAGCGTCGACCAGATGCGGCGGCCCACGCCCATCACGGGGCCTCGTGACGGGGCGTGTAGTGGTCCCTGGTCTCACCACCGGGGGTGATGATGCCGGCCCATCCCAGGATGTTCACGCCGCCGATTCGGATGTGAGACAGGACCTGATAGGCCGCCCACGCGAACCCGAGGAACTTCGCGGTCTGCCCGGCCAGGAGCTCGGCCCGGAGCGGGTAGGCGCTGAGCGCCCAGGTGCCCAGGGTGAGGACGACGGCGGCGGCGACGACGAGGGCGACGCGGCGTCGCTTCGTCCACCACGGCCGGTCCAGGGCCGCCTGCACGAGGGGCCACAGCGTGCCCAGGATGACGGTAGTGACGAACGGGTCACCAACCAATGCCTTCATGTGTGTTCCTTCCTAGATGGGTGGTCACCAAAGGTGGCCGGAGTTGGCGTGGCTGTTGTTGAGCGCCCGCTGGAGCGCCCGGATGGTGGCCTCCCCGGCCTCGCCGTCGATCCAGTCCCCGAAGTCCCAGCCGGCTGGCACGTACTCGGGGTGCCAGGCCATCACGAGGTACTGGAACACCTGCCACGTGGCCGGGCCTGCGATGCCGTCGACGTCGAGCGCCGGCGCACCGTTCAGCTGCTGCTGAGCGCCCTCCCCGACCACGGCGTTCAGGAACCGCTGGAACGCCTCGACGGCCGGGGAACCGTCGTCGTCGAGCTCGCCGTCAATGGGGGTGCCCATGACCTGCTGGAAGCGGGCGATGGTGGCCGGCCCCATCTCACCGTCCTCGTCGAGGCGCTGCTGCCCGTCGATGGCGGTCGGTGCGGGGGAGGCTGCCGGGGCGCTCACGGTGACGTGCCCGCCGCCGATCATCGCGTCCCAGGCTGCCCGGTCGCGCAGGCGATCCAGGTCGAGGTGGCTGCTGTAGCCGGGCAAATAGCCGTCCTCCGTGTACTGGTGAACCAGCGCCCAGCCGCCCCAGTAGGGGACGTTCGGGACAGGCGGGTCACTGTAGGAGCGGCCATAGTCCGAGTAGTCCGGGCCGCCGGCCACCCACAGCGGGAAGCGCGCCGCCACGGCCGACCAGTCGAAGGAGCTCAGCACGTTCTGGTAGGTGTAGAAGCCCGGCGTGGAGCCGGTCTCAGCGGCCACCTGGTTCAGGAACGCCAGCGCAGGGCCGGGGCCGAGCCCGACGGCGTCTGCCTCCCAGTCCAGCCAGAAAGTCGCCCTTCCCGCGTAGCCCTTGGCGCGGTCGAGGAAGAACCGGGCCTGCTCGCCCGCGTCCTCGTCGTTCGCGAAGTGATAGAGGCCCAGTCTCTTGCCCGCGGCCAGCGTCGCCTCCGCCTGGGCACGCCAGAACGGATTCTCGTAGCCAGTGCCCTCCGACACCTTGACGATCACGAAATCCGCCCAGATCGCAGCGATATTGAGCCCGCCCTGGTGGCTGGAGATGTCGATGCCGTGCGCGTGCGCCGGGGCGGCCGGGGCTGGCACCGTGGCCGGCTTCCCCCCCGCAAACTCCGGCCACTGAGACAGGAACAGGGCCTCGTCGAAGCGGTGACAGGACGTCCACGCGCCACGCTGAGTGAGCGGGTGCGCGCTGTAGCGCTTGAGGCGCGTCTCCTCCCCAGTCTGGTCGCCCGGCTCGCCGTCGATGTCGCCGGTCTCAGAAATCCACGACTCCGAGATGAGCGGGTCCGCAGCGTCCTCGAGGGCGATGACGACGTGGCCCGTACCGCCCTCGTTGCCGGCGGACAGGATGATGTCACCCGCCTGGAATCCGCCGTCGGGGCACAGGTTCTCATCCGGCCACGTGCGCTCACGGAAGCCACGCGCCTCCATGCCGGCACGCATGTTGCCGGTCCAGAAATCATTGATTTCGAGGAGCGCCTGGTGTCCCCATGGGACGCCGTAAGTGTCATGCAGCCCGTAGTCGATTGCCCCGCAGGCCAGGGACGAGCAGTCGGCGTCCTGGGCGCTAGGGACGTGGCCCGCCCAGTCGGCGGCCGCGAACCAGCTGCGGCGGCGGTACTGGCTGTAGCCGACGTTCTCGCTCTCGCTGACCTGCCTTGCGATCCGCGCGGTAACGCTGCCGACGCTCACAGGACACCTCCCTGCTGCTGCTCCCAGCCGTTGATGAATGTCAACGGCCCAGACTTGAACGGATTCAGCCAGGCGCGTGCCACATTCTTGTAAATCTTGCCGTCGACGGAAAGCAGCTCACCGGGGCCGATCATCGCGTCAGACTGGAGGGCCTTGATATTCTTCGCCTCCTTGGAGGCGTACTCGATATAGGTGTCGATCTTCTTATCGACCTCACCCTTGCAGTCGCTGAGGAATGAGCGCTTGTCAAGCTCGGCGTTGACGCGGCGGGCGAGATCATAGAAATCTCCGTCGCCCATGACGTTCAGTCCGACCACTGACGTGTCCAGGTATGTTCCGGCCATCTTATGCCATGCTCCTTGGTGTTGCGATAGCGCCCAGCGCGCTATACTCCTTGTTGTTCACATATGAGAATGTGCCCCCGGTGCCGTATGCGCCAGAGAATCCGGCGCGCAGTTTCGGGTCCTGACCCGCAGGGACCACGCACATTCCGACCACGGTCACGGTCGCGCCCGTGGCGTCATTGGGGAAACGCGCCCTGAAAGAGCGCCCCAGGATTCGCAGGTCGGCGTCAACGTCACCATTGGATACGCGACCCCAAATGGTGAAATACGCCTGCACTACCCGGTCATACGGCCTCACCCCGAGGTCGGCGGTAACCGCGTCCGAGTACTGGCCGTTCTTCAACGTCAGCGCGTTATTCAGCTGCACGGGCGTCTCGACGGTCTGAACCTCGTTGACGGGCCGAAGCACCCACCGGTCGCCGTTCTTCGTCCCGTCGGCGCGGTAGAGCACGCCTGAGACGTCGAGGTAGGCAGGGTGCGCGGCCGTCGGGGGATGCCCGGCCGCCTGCGCTCTCGACAGAATCTCCCGGCCCGCAGCCACTGACTGAGCGGGGAAGATGACCCCCGCCGCGTCGAGGGCGTTGGGCCACGCTGAGAGCAGGTCATCGCCCGCCGCGGGGACTGGAATCCCCTTCCAGTGATTCACCGGCATTCCATTCCACCTTTCACTTGGTGTAGTCGACTGCGATCACGCAATCATGGGACCAGTAGCCGTATGACGCGGAACCTTGCGTCTCGAATGTGATTCCCCGATAGGTGCCGCGCTGGAAGTTCGGCCACAGGGCCTTCGGGATAGGCACCCATCTGCCTTCGCCGCGACCCCATCCCGCCGTCTCAAGCCAGCGACCATTCGACGCGAACTGCCCCGGCGCAGAACCCCACCCGTGAGCACCGATGCTGGCTACTCCCGTCTGCCCATACCAGTGCTTCGCATACACATAGAGAGCCATTCCCGTAATCGTTGCGCCACGAAGATCAGCAGTCATATCCGGGAATCCAACAATCGAATTGTAGGTACGCCCGCCATATGATCCCTGCGGCAAAGAATCAGGCCACGCAGAATCGGGGGAGTTATTCGAGTACGCCCGCCACCAATTCGACTTGTAATTCTTGTGGTAGTTCCGCTTCGGTGTGGGCTGGGCCTGCGGGACGGCCTTGCCCAGAGACACCGATTTGTTGATCTGCAAGGTCGGCTCCACGGCCGCTCCCAGGTCACGCACGAGCGCACACGGCTGCGGCAGGCTCTTGTCCTCCACCGTCAGCGTCACGGCAGAGTCCCCATACGCGGAAGCGGCCAGGAACAGCAACCGATACGTGCCCGAGGCTGGCGGCTCCCACAGCTGGAAGATCGCCCGGCTGGTCTGAATCTGCCTCAGGTTCTCTGACACCATGCGGTACCGGTGCTCGACCTGGTTCCCGCCGTCGACCGGCGCATACCTGAGCCAGAGCTCGAGCATGGCGCTCGCCTTGCTCGCGAACCAGGGAACCATCATCTCCACCTGGTACAGGCGCCCGGCCTCGACGTCGACCACGAACTCGGCCAGCGAATCAACGTGGCTGACAACATGCCGGTTGTCATTCCCCCACGGCCACACTGACCCGTGGGCGATCACGCCCCGGGGCAGGGCAGCCAGGGTGTCGGCGAGGTCGGTGCCGCGCCAGGTGATCCGGTCAACTACGGATAGGGACTGCGCAGACACGAGCCCGTCGCCGGTGATGGTCGCCTTAGCGAGCCCGTCCGTGCCGGTGATGGATAGGAAGTCCTGCCCGGCCGTGCCGAGCGTGACAACCTCGCTCGGCTGACCGCCGACCGTCTTCACCACATGCAGACCCGTGTGATCCATGATCGCGGCGTCCCCCGACGGGTCACCGGCCACGATCCGCGTAGACAAGCGGATCGTGTCAGCCAGCAACTCACCCGTGATCCGCGCCTGCCCAGCCTGGAGCATCTGCGTCGTCACCTTCGCGAAGGTGCCGACCTTGGCCCACAGTTCCTCCGAGGCGGTGATCTTGGGGGCGGTGACCGCCCCGTCGGCCAGTTGGACGTTGCCGACCGAGGCGGGGACCAGGACCTTCCCGGCGACCAGCATGTAGTCCTGCCAGGTCTTCGCAGCGGCAGACCACACCTTGACGCCGGTAGCCTGCTGGCCCGCACCGGTCACCACCCACAGGTCCCCGTCCACGGGAGAGTCCGGGGCAGTCCCGGCGACGGTCACGCGGCCGATCGCCCGCTTCAAGGCGTTCGCGGCCGCCTCACCCGACGTCGACGCGGCATCCTTCGCGGCCTTGACCTCCTCGGACAGTTGCTTCTGCGCCGCCTCGATCTCGGCCTTGGCCGCGTCCAGTTCGGCCTTGGTGCCGGCCGCCTCCAGGGCGATCCGTCCCGTCGCGCCCGTGGCGCGCGCCTGGCCGCCCTCGGGGAGCGCGGCGGGGCTCACCACCTGGTAGACGCGGCCGGTGCCGTCCTGGAGGCACACGCACTCCGCGCCGATGGCGGTCACGCCGCCGTCAGCCGGGGCGACGACCTCACTCACAGGGTCATCGGCCGGCAGCTCGACGCGCACCATGCCGCCATCCATGACGTCGAGGACGCGGCCTGTGGCCCACGTACCCGCCTGCGAGCCGCTGCCGTAGGAAGCGAGCTGGCTCGCGGCGGCCGCCCTGGGGGACGGCTTACGGTCGAGCCACAAGTTCGGCTTCACCATGCGAGCTCCTCGACGTCGACGCGCATCTGCGCTCCTGGCTTGTCCACCGGCAGGCTGTAGGCGACGACCTTGCCTACGATGATTTCCCCGGCGTCGGTGTGCACGGCGATCACGTCGCCGGCCTCTAGGCGGGGGTCAGCGGCGATCTCCACCGACCGCTTGGAGGCGGCCTCGAGGGCGTGCCGCATGTAGGTGTTCGCGGCCTTCTGAACCGCGTCAGCCGACGCCGCGACGTTGAACTCTCGCCGGTCGGTGATCCACCCGTAGAGGTTGGGCTCGTAGGGCCAGGAGGTCGCTTTCGCGGCCCCGGTCCATTTGATGACGGGCTTGCGCTCGTCCTCCTGCTGGGGGGAGCCGACGACGGTCCACCTGTTCGGGCGGCGCTCCACGCTCTTGCGGGGCGCGTTCACGAGCAGGTCGCGGCCCGTGTAGCGGGCGACCGGGCTGCCGGCGTCGGTCTGCGCCCACAGGTGCAGGCAACCGTCTGACTGAACCGCGTAGTTGAGGCCGCGGGCCTGGCACAGGTCCCGGATCGACTCGGACCGGGAGTGCCCCCATTGGGTGTTGCCGTGCACCCTCGGGTTGGGTGTGCCCGGGTCCAGGACCACCGGGAGGGTGCCGGCGAGGCGCTGCGCCTCGGACAGGACCGTCGCGCCGCTGGGTGGGGATGAGGGCCAGGGCATCGGGTCCTGCTCGAGGAGCTGGAGGAGGTCGAGGGCCTCGACCTTGATCGTCCCGTTGTCCTGCTCGTCCCAGGACTGGTGCTGCCACCAACCGAGGTCGACCTCGTCGTGGCCCTCCGCGGTCTCGAGCAGGGCCACGACGTGGCTGCGCTGCCCGAAGTTGTTGAGCGCGTCCCCGGGAGCCTCGGGCACCCACCCCGCAGGGCAGGTGTAGGTGAGTTTCCCGGGGACGACACGGTCGGACGCCCAGTCGATCTGCACGTCCTCGCAGGGCACGTCGACGGCGAGGACGCGGCCGCCCAGGTGGACGTCGATCCTGGCTCCGACGGAGACGGGGCCGGCCAGAGCCTTCGTAGACGGTCCCGGCCTCATGAGGGCATCCCCTGGATGCGCTTGGCGACCTCGATGGCTGACCAAGCCTGCCAGCCCGACTCGTCGGGGTGCGCCTCCCCGTAGTCCTGCCACTCACCCCACGTGGTCACCGGGACAGCCCCCTGCGGCTCGTTCTCGGAGCGGGGCTCATGCTCGGTCCATTTGATGGTGACCTCGATGAGCTCGCCCGTGATCCGCTTCCGGGAGACGCCGTTGACGATGACGGTGCGCGGGGGGACGCCCGGCACCGGCATGGTCGGTATCAGCATGATCGGGTGATGGGATTGCAGCACCCACCACAGGAATGGCTCGTAGTCGGGGTGGCAGGTGACGACGCCGGTGCCGGTGACCGGCTCGTCCCGGATCGCCCACCTGGTGACCCCAGCGACGCGCGCCGCCGTCGAGTCCCAGTCCAGCGGGTCACCGTTGCTTTCGTAGGCCAGGCCAGGGGCGGAGCGCCCGTCAGCCCCGGCCACCAGCACCCCATACCAGTCACCCGTGGGGCGGGTGAGTGACACAGTGTCGCCCCCCGCCCTGTAGGTGACCTCGACGCCGGGAGCGGCCAGACCATCCGCGATGAGGTGCTGCCCCTCCCCGAGGCGGGCCAGGACACGGTCACCAGCGGTCACCGTGACCGGCCCGTCCACCAGCAGGGACGGCAGACCCGACGCGTCCCCGATCCACCCCTTGAGCGCCATGGTCGCTCCTCTCAGTCGTCGCGGGACGCGTCAATGGCGACACGCTCCGCTTCCACCTTCATCCGGCCGACGAGCCGGTCATCGACGTCACGGATCACCAAGGTGTCCGGGGCGCTGTTCTCGCGGGCCAGGAGCTGGTCGATCTTGGACCACTGCCCGCCCGTGAAAATAGCCTCCGGCTGCCGGGTCTGGTTGGTGATGACCTGTGTGCCCGGCTGGAGCCAACCGCCGTCGTCATACTTGAAGATGCCGGCGCTCGGTGCCCCGTAGATGGGAATCTCCCGCACCGGAACATTGAAGGTCGGAGCCTCAATCATCATGCCGTTACCGGAAGCGACAGCGACGTGATGAGCGCCCCCACCGCCGACGGAGCCACCCCAGAACAGCAACGTGCCGGGCACATTGGGGTTGCCCGGCGTGGAGTTGGCCTGGAACGTGCTGGCGGTGTGCCGGGGCACGTTGTGGCCGAGCGCCCGCAGCGCCCACACAATCAGACCCGAGCAGTCCACGCCGCCGGGCACGTCCACGCCACCCCACACGTAGGGGGTGCCGATAGCCAGGCGCGCCTGTCCGACCAGGTCGGACGCCACCATGTGCTCGGTCTTGCCCTTCACGTAGTCAGCGACACCGTCGACGATCTTCCCGGGGATGGCCTTGCCGGCCTCCCAGAAAGCGCCACCGAAGTTGCCGCCGTCGATGAGCTTGTTCACCGGAACCCGGATGAGGTTCTCGACCGCGCCGAGCGGGTCAGCGATGATGTCGGCCGCCTTGCTGGCCTTGTCAGAGACCCAGTTCCACGCGGACTTCGCGCCGGACTTGAGGCTGCCCCAGATACCGCCGTCGGCGAAGGCGTTGATGCCCGCGTCTCCACCGGGGATGGGCCGGCCACGGCGGGCCGCCCAGTTCATCGCGGCGACCATGCGGGGGCCGCCGACGGCGCGCGTCCACTCCGGCCGCATGATGGCCTCACCGCCGGACAGGGCCAGGGAGCCGCCACCGTCGGGGGACACGAAGTGATAGACATCCCGCCCCGGCGTGTACCCGGGGAGGACACCACCGGTCGCGTACCCGGCGATAGGGCTGATGGTCGGCATCCGCAGCTCGAGACCGAGCTTCTCCATCACCTTATCAACAAGCCATTTGATACCGTTCGTGTAAACGGTATTGATGACAAAATTGATGGGCTTAGCGGCCGCACCCTTGATCTTGTCGAAGGCGGTAGAGATACCGTCCTTCATTCCGTTGAAAGCATCCTTGATGCCGTTCACGATATTCGTGATGGCCGGCTTCACCGTGTTGGTCAGGAAATCAGACCAGCCCTGAATCTTGTTGGTGATCCAGTTAATGACCGGGCTGATGACGTTGTTCCACAGCCACATCCAGACCGCGCCAATGGCCTTCACTGCCACGTTAATGACAGAGGCGACGACGTTAATCACCGGCACGAGGAGGCTGGACATGACGGAAATCCACGAGGAAATCCAGTTGATGACCGTGCCTATCAGGTTTGCCAGGACCGGCAGGACCGCCGCGATGATCGGCGTGATGACGCTGATGACCGTCCCGATGATGGACACCAGGGGCGGCAGAATCGCCGAGATAACGGACATCACCGCGGAGATGACCCGCTGGAGAGGCGGCATGATCGCAGCAATCACCTGCACGATCACCGGCATGACCGCGTTGACCAAGTTCATGAGGATCGGCATGAGCAGGTTCAGCGCCTGCACCAGGATGCTCGCGATCTGGTCAATCACCGGTGCGACGGCCGCGGCCACCATGGAGAACATCTGCCCCAGGAGGGGCAGGACCGTCGCCGCGATCTGCGTCAGCGGCGGCAGGAGAGCCGCCATGACACGGGTGAGAGCCCCGAAGATCGAGGTGACGATCGGTGTTGCCGCTGCGACCAGCTGCCCGAACACCTGTGCGAGGACCGGGACGATGACCTGCGCCATGTTCGCGAGCAGGGGTGCCACGACGTTCAGCGCCGAGCCGAGGGAGTCACCGAGGATGCCGGCGATGGTCCCGAGCTGGGAGCCGAGCGCCTGGAGAGCCCCTGAGATCGCCGGCGACTGGAACGCCTGGCCGAGGGTCTTGAACGCCCCGGAAATGGCGTCGCGTAGCAGCTGGCTGTGCGTCATCATCGACGTGAACAGTCCGATGACGATGCCGACGGGGCCGGTCAGGCCAGAGAACACGCCGCCGATGAGCGGGATCTGTGTCAGGAGTGGCCCCAGCGCCCCGGCCAGGCCGCCGATGACCGGCAGGAGCCCGCCGAGAGTCTGCCCCAGTTGTGAGAAACCACCCGAGCCCTTGATCTGGGTGATTACGTCACCGACGTTCTTCCCGAAACCGACAATGCCGTCAGTAAGAGCGTTGATCTTTTCAGCGATCTCTTTGACACCGATGGCCTTGATAATCTCGGCCATGGCTTTCCTGATGCGGTTACCCGCGTTCGTGAAAGCCGTCCCGATTCCGAGGGTTGCGGTGCGCGCCTGCGTATCAAATGACGCAACACCGTCCATTCCCTCCGAGTTGAGCTTCAACAATGCATTGTTGAAGTCGTCGAAGGTGACGGTGCCTTCCTTCATCGCGGTGTACAAAAGTGTCGAGTTGCTCTCCGCGCCGAGGATGGACTGGGCGATCTGGTTCATCTGACCAGGCATCGCGTTCGTCATGGAGCGCCAGGCCATCATGTCGACCTTGCCGACGGCCATCTGCTGCCGGTACTGCTCCATAGCGTTGGCGGCCAGCGTCGTCGACGCACCACCAGCAAGGAGGGCGTTGTTCATCGCCAGGGAGATGTCCGTGGCCTTCGTGAGGTCACCGGTCAGCGGGGCGATGCCCTGCACCATCCTGACGATCTCGTCGGTGGCTGTCGGCAGACCATCCAGGGAGTCGCTGATGCGGTTGATCTGCTTGTCCGCTTCCTCCGCCGAGTAGCCGATGTTGGCCATGACGCGGGGGAAGGTGAACAGCTGGTCGGCGCGCTGGACCGCGCCACCGAGGTTCGCGCCGATGACGGATGCGAGCCCAGCAACAGCGACGCCGGCGGCCTTCGCGCCAGTGCTGATAGCGCCCTGGAGGGCGTTACCGACGGCGGAAGACAGGGAGGCGGCGGCGTTGATGGCGGCGGCTGCGCCGGAGGAGATAGCGGAGCCGATCTTGCCGCCGACACTGGCGAACGCTGACCCGATCTTCCCGGGAAGCGCCTGCACGGGGGCCGGCATCTGCGACCACGCGGCCGACCACTTAGCCTGAATGCTGGACACGGAGGTGCCGACGAGACCAACCGTGGCGCGCAAGTTCGGGACCAGGGAGGCGAAGGCCCCGCTGATGGGTGCGGTGAACCGCTGGAAGCTGGAGCCGACGCGGGAAGCGACACCGGAGAAGGCGCTGCCGATGCTGGAGGCGGCCCCACGCGCGGCGTTGACAGTAGACTGGAAGCCGCTGACGATGGGAGCGGTGGCCCGTTGCCAGGCGGCGGAGATAGGGGCGCCCACGGCACTGAACGCGCGCGCCATGTTGGCGGCCGCAGCCTGCCAGACAGCCCCCACACGGTTAGAGGCCGCCTGGAAGTGCCCCTGGATAGCGGCCAGGGCCTTCGCAGCGCCGGGCGCGAGGCGCGTGAACGTCCCCTGCCACGCGGCGTGGATGTCGCCGGCGGCCTCCGAGGCGATCCGGCTGGACGCGGAGAACGCCTGACCCACCAGGCGGGCCGAGGAGGCGGCGGCGCTGAACGCCGACGACGACTTAGACGCCAGGGCCGACAGGGCGGCCGGAATCTGCCCGCCGCGCCGGATCGCCGCACCGATACCATCGACGATCCGGTCACCGACCTTCTGGCCGGCCTTCTGCGCCGGGGCACCCGAGAACGCCTGCGCGACGGCCTCAGGGGCGCCCCGCAGGGAGGGGACCAGCTGGACGTAGGCGGTTGCGAGCTCGATGGCTCCTCCGGCGACTCCGGCCATGCTGGCCCCCTTCCTCTATGCGGTTTTCTGTTGCCTCGCCTTGAACCGGCGGAGGCGCTCGGCCTCCCAGGCGTTGTCGTCTTCCTGGTTCTTGCGCCACCCGACCGGGGGCGGCTCTGGTGGCGGCGGTGGCTTCGCCTTGTCACCGCCGAGGAGGGCGACCAGGGCGGTGACAACGCTGTGCCCGGCGCTGAGCGCGGCCGTCGTCTCGTCTGACCAGGCCAGCGGCCCCCCGGTGCGCCGGTAGAGGGTCGCGCCCGGGGGGAGCCCCTCGATGAGGACCATGCACCGGCGCATCGTGAGCCGCCCGCGCCACAGGTCGAGCAGATCGACCCCGTAGTAGCGCAGGAGGTCCGCCTCGATGGCCTGCCCCTCCTCCCTGAGGAGGAGGGGCAGGCGGGTCAGTTTCCCGCGCCGAGCGCCTCGAAAATCTCCGTGGTCGCCTTCATAGCGAGGGTGAACCGGACCTTGCCGTTCTCGTCTGCGCAGCACTCGCGCAGGAACCGGGAACGCTCACGCTCGTCGGGGAAGATGATCGCTAGGAGCTGGGTGGGGACGCCCTGCGCGAACTGGGACATCGCGTCGTAGTCGTCGAGGTCGTCGGCGTTGATCTCGATGTGGAAGCCCCTGTAGTCGACGGTCACGGTTCCCTCGGTGGCCTCGGCCTGCTGGAGGCGGTCCTGGGGGACGGCCGCGCCGGCCTCAGCGGCGCGCTGCGCGGTCGCGCCCGGGGCGGTCTGACGGTAGGGGCGGTTGCGGTTCTTCTTCTTGCTCATGGTCGGTCCTTCCTAGATGGGGGCCGGTCAGCATTGGGTGCCTCCTGGTGGGCGAGGACCGACCCTGAGTCGCCCACCAGGAGGAGATGTGTCACGCGTCCTTGAACGCCTCGTCGTCCGTCAGCATCGTGATGTCGCCCGTGAAGGTCCCGGTGACCTTGTAGGCGACGTCGTCGGTGTTCGCGAGCTTGAATCCCTGACGCTCACCGATCTGGAAGTTCTCGCAGTGCCACAGGTACTTGTGACCGTTGGCCTCGGCATAAATAAGGATGGCGACGTTCTCGACCTTCCGGGACGAGGACAGGACGTGCTTGATGACACCGGAGTCCTCCGAGGACGCCTTCACGGTCCACTGGAGCTTGAGCGTGTCGATGTTCGACTGGAGGGCAGTGAACGTCAGACCGGAGTCCGACTCGGTCATCTGCACCTTGTAGACCCTATTGCCCTGGTGGGCACGCCGCTTGTCCACGGAATCGTCAGCGGTGAACTCAATGCCATCCTTGTCGATCCACCCAACCTCCTTGAAGGTGGTAGGGATCGCGAGGGTGGTGGGGGCCTTGGTGCCGGCCGGGGCGAGGGCCACGCAGTCATCATCCGAACCAGCGGTGATGATCTGCATGGCATTCAACTTTGCGTAGGTCATGTGTGTTTCCCTTTCAGCGGGTGAGTTGGTGTCTGATTTCGACGGTCCAGCGGTATCGGTCCCACCCGCTGGTGGTCGGTGGCTCATTGCTGGGGCCACCTACCTCGGTTCGCCGTATGACGCGAATGCCGCCCGGGAGGGGCGGCATTGGGTTGAAGATCGCGGCTCTGACTTCGAGGCAGAGCGCGTATGCGGATGACTTGGTGGGCGCCCATGCCTCGACCGTGATCCGTGGCGAGTCCACGGACAGGCCGCGGGTGCCTCCGACACGGTCGATGAGGATGAACCGGGGCGGCGGGTCCCTCGGCAGGAACCCATAGACGGGGACGCCGGCGAGACGGTCAGCGAGGTAGCGGCGGAGCCCGTCGATGATGTCTGGCTGCTCCATGCCGCTCACCTGCCCGCATCCAGGGCCTTCATGAGGACGTTGCTCTCCGCCTGCGCCCTGCGGCCCTCGTCGTCGGCGGTACGCACCTGGGACGCGTACCGGTTGATGCGCTTGTCGCGTCGGCGCACGAAGAACCCGGGGCCGGCGGCCGCCCGGATGCGCTCGGCGCGGGCATCGAGGTCAGCGACCACGCCGGGAGCGTTCAGGAGCGCCCGCACCCCGGCAGGATTCATGACCACCTTGACCTTGCTCATTGCGCGGCCTCCCAACGCTTCGTGATGACGGCGATGTGCGACAGGCGCCCCGTGGGCGACTCGTTGGGGATCGGCAGGCCGACGATCACCCAGTCATGGCCGGGGTCGTCGGGGAACCGGAGCCGGCACTCACCGCTGACGGGAGTGCCGGGGTTGAGGTAGACGACCCGCTGACCGGCGTCGACGTCGCCCGTGGCTACGCCGTTGATGCTGGCCTGGGTGGCCTCCCAGACACAGGTGACGTCGGTGGTGGTGGCTGAACCCCAGTCCGTGGTGACCTGGCCCCATTCCTCCCGCTGGCCGGGGGTGACGATGGTGACGCGCTGTCTCGCGAATGACGGAAGCACGGGTGTCCTCCTCTCATGCCCAGTGCTGGAGGCGGTAGGCGGCGAGCTCGCGGCGGTCCGTGTCGGACAGGGTCATGCCGGCGCGCGCCCAGGTCGCTGAGATGGAGCCCGCCTGCTCGCGTGTGGCCCCCATGGGGGAGGCGCACGCGGACAGGACTGACCGGGTGATGACGGCGGCCAGGGACGGGGCCTGCGGCCAGCCGTGCGTGATGGTGACCTCCACGGCCCGGAATCGGTCAGGGAAGACCCCACGGCGGAGGCGGATCATGCCGGCCGTCGAGTAGTCCCAGGCGTCATCCGGGACCGGTACGCCGTCGACCTTCAGGCCGGTGGCGGTAACCAGCCGGCCCGTGGGTAGACGCAATGACGCTGACCCCTCACTGTCGAGGGTCAGGGTCTCCTCGATCACCGGGGCCACGTGCCACCCGCACCACAGGCGGATAGCGTCAGTGGCCCCGGCGATCAGGTTTGGGAGCCTCGGGTCCCCCTCGGGGACCTGCCCGCCCGACGCCTCGGCCACGGCCTGAGGGGTGACTAGGGCGTCAGGCATGGTCCTCACTCCTTCGCGGTGGGACGCGCCTTGGGCTGCGTCGCCTTGTTCTCCGGGTCAGGGGCGGCGGCCGTCACCGGCCCCTCCTCGCCCTCAGTGGCCCCCTCCTCGGGGGCGACGTGACGTCCCTGCGGCTCAGGGTCGTAGAGACCCCAGGCGATGGCGTCATCCAGCCGGTACCGCACCCCGTTGAGGGTGACCATTCCGTCGTCGACACCCATCAGGCGGCCTTCACCAGGCACAGGCGGTTCGGGCGCCAGATGACCAGGCCGGCACGGAGCTCGGCACGCACGTAGACCCTGTTCCTCGCCGCGTAGTCCTTGTGCTGGTTGAAGGCGACAACGGACAGGCCCTCACGGTCGAGGAGCTGGACCTGGTTGAAGTCACCCATGAGCGCCTGACCCTTGGTGACCTTCGAGGACTCGACGATGGGGGCGCCCCACAGGGTGCGCGGGCCGATGCCCCACGGGCCGAGCCCGTAGAAGCGCTTGTCAGCGTCCTGCATGAGGTCGAGGGCCTCGACGTCCTCGGGGTGGAGGATCACGGCGGTAGCGACGCCACCAACGTTCGTGATCTTGGTGCGGCCACCACGCACGGCCTTCGCCAGGTCCATGGCGTCAGCCCCGGCCGTGTAGGTCTTCTCCTGCACACCGGTCGTCTTCAGGATGCCCTTGGGCTCCTCGGTTCCGGTGCCGTTGAGGACCTTGTCCTCGATGACCGTGTCCAGGTTGTAGCGGACAGAGGTGTTCATGTAGGCGGCGAACGCCGGGGCGTCGGAGAGCAGCTGGTTGGTGACCTCGTAGCCGTCTGCGAAGGTGTACGCCTTGCAGTCGGCGACGACGGTCGTCATGTCCGACGTCGGCTTCAGCGCGTCGGACTCCTGCGTGTTCTCCTTGACGATGGCGGCGTTATTCGACACGGCAGTGACCTGCACGTACTCGAAGTTTCCGGCCATCTGGCCGTGCCCGATGACGTCGAGGAGAGTCAGGGGCCGGCGGTCGACCATGTCAACCATCGGGTAGCGGATCGGGGCGGTGTGCGCGACCGGGGTGGCGAGCACCTGACCGTTGGCCTTACGGGAGATGAGGAGCTCCTCGAGGTCACCGATCTTCACGCCGGGAAGGGCCAGGTTGGAGCCCTCACCGAGGCCGGAGGGGTGGGCCTTGGCCCACTCGCTGTAGGTGGAGGAGCGCACGTAGCGGTCACCGAAGGTGGCGGCCTTCATGCCGGAGTCATCGCCCGGCTCATAGGTGTTGTCATCCGGGATGTTGCCGGCGAGGGACGCGATCATGTCGCGTGCGGACTTGGAGGCGGCGATACGATCGTCGATCTCCTTGACCTCGTTGACGCGCTTCTCGACCTCCTTGCACATCTCGTAGGTGACCTGGTCACCGGCGGCGTTCATAGCGTTCTGGGCGTCGATGGCGGCCTTCAGGGCCACCGCGCGCGCCTCCGTGAGCGTGCTCATGCGGCGCTCCTTTCTCCCTCAATGAAGAGGACTGCGATTTGGGTGTTGAGTCGCGCGGCGGCCTTCACCGGGTCTTCGTCTTGCCCCTCAGGGGCCTCGGCGTCGTCGTCGGTGTTGCTGCCGGCTTCCCCCTCCTCGGGGGCGGTCTGAGAGGCGAGGAGCGCCCGCACCTGGGCGACCTCCTCGCTGGTGAGGCCCCCATCGGGGGCGGCCTTGACGTCCTCGATGGACGTGTCCTGATTCGCGCCGATCGGGACCACGCTCACCTCGTAGAGGCGCAGGTCCCGCAGTTCGCGGGCCTTACGGCCGTCGTCGAGCTCGACGTCGGCGGACTCGCGCACATCGAACGCGAAGGACATCTGGGCGACGGCCCCGCTCTTCAGGAGGCGGCGCACGTGCTCGGCGGTGGGGGAGTCGGCGTCGAGCTCGACGTCGACCTTCAGGCCGTGGTCGTCCTCCTTAGCGTCCTTGACCGCGCCGATGAAGTACTTCGGGTCATCGAGGCGGTGGCCCCACAGGACGGGGATGGGCAGGCCCTTCTCGCTCCACTCCTTGAGGGTGCGGGTGAAAGCGCCCTTGGCGACGACGTCGCCGTAGGAGTCGGGGTCCCTCGTCCACGTGGACGCGTACCCGACGAACCCGGCGTGGTCGCCGTCGCCGTCTGTCTTCCGGCTCAGGGTGCCGGTGGTCTTGAACTCCACGAGGAGCCCTCCTTAGTGCGTGATCTCTACGGAAACGGTGCAGTTGCAGCCGGCCGACTCATCCGGCCCCATGGCCGGGTCACCGGGCCAGGACAGGCCGTTGGAGAAGTCCGTCCACGCGGGCGTCGTCTCCCCGTTCATCGCCAGGTGCGTGGGCCGCGGGTTACGGCCCGTGATCCAGGTCTTGGTGCACCGGCCGGGGGCGGCCTGCTTGCTGGCCTCGACCGTCGCGAACGAGCCCATCGCCGCGACGAACGCTCCGGCCCCGGCAGCGGCCCGCTGGGAGCGGGCACGGTCGAACACGGCGGGCACGCCCTCCGTGCCGGCCTCAGCCAGGGCAGCCTCGATCTGCCGGCGGGTCGCCTCGTTCACCCACCGGGCGCGGGCCTTCGTGACCGCCTGGAGGTACGCCTGCGTGCGCTTCAGGCTCCAGTCCTCATCGGGGTCGAACCCGAGGCGGGTGCACGCCTCACGGCCCATCTGGTCGACGCACGCGGAGGCGAGCCGGTACAGGTCCTCAGCGAGCTCCCGGTCCCAGCGGGGCTGGTCCCACCAGCCGTCGGCCTTCGCTCCGAGAGCGGACATGACGGCCCGCTCCTGACGGCTGTAGTGGCGCTTGAGGGCATCCTCAGCCCTGGTGGGCCAGTCACCCTCAAGGTCCGCTGACTTCACCTGCACGCCGCCGCCCGCCTTGGGGGCGTCGGTGTCCTGCCCTTCGTTCTGGCTGCCGGAGTCCGTCGGGGACGCCTGGCCCCCCACCAGCACGTTCAGCGGGGTAATGAGCTCGTCCCCGCCGTCGATGGCCGGCAGGTTCAGGCGCGCCCGGGCCTCGTTGCGAGTCATCCACGGGGCGCCCGTCGACGTCTGGAGCACGGACGCGGCCTCCTCGAAGGAGCCACGCAGTTTCGCGTCAAGGTGCGCCTCTATGTACAGCGCCCGCCCGTCACTGAGCCGGTCAGCCAGAGGGGCGCACATCTCCTCCCACGCCCGGATGTAGGGGCCAAGGTTGTCCCGGTACAAGGACTCCCGCATCGACTCCATGTTGGAGTAGTTGCCCTGACGGTCACCGAGCAGCTCGGGGGCGATGTGGTAGGCGCCCGCAACCTCGATGTTGGTCAGGGTGCGGGCGTCCAGGTCGTCGATGTCGGTGGGCTTGTAGGAGCGGTCGTGCCACTCCATGCCCTCATCGAGGAGGAGGTCGCCGCCTTCGCGGCCACCACCGGAGCGGAACGCCCGCATCGACTCCAGGAAGTTGTTCCGGGCGTCCCGGTTCGGCCACTCGGTGGGCCGGCTTATCCACCCGGTGTGGCGTGCGGTGTTGCGCATGACGGCGCGCCGGTACTCGACGGCCTCGGCGGCCTCACGCAGCAGGGCCGCCAGCGTCGTGATCGGGGACAGGCCCTTGCCGTTCGACTGGGAGTAGCCGACGTCGAGGAGGAACCCGGAGGGGTCCATGTCCTTGACCTGCCCGTCACCAGTGGTGATGCGGACGGCCTTGACCCGGTCCAAGCCGTCCGACACGATGCGGAACCGGCGGGGCGGGATGCGCACGAGCTCGGTGCGGTCGCCGTCATCGACGATCATCACGGCGCGCCGGTCGTAGAGGAGCCCGTCGAGGATGACGCGCTCCCAGAAGCGGTATGCGCCCATCGCGGGGCTGGGCGCCCCGATGACCTGCGCCAGGGCGCCCGTGGTGACGCGCTGACGGTCGGAGTCGGAGACGCGCTCGTAGACGTGCAGCGGGATGGAGGCGACGTTGGCGGCGATGAACGACGCGACCTTGCGGATGGCCGGCTGGGTGCGCCAGGCGGCGGCCACGGAGGCGGCGTCCCGGTCCGAGGCGTCGTAGTCGACGAGGGGGATACCCGGGTCGACGACGTCGAGGACCGTGTTCCCACCGTGGTTCGCGGCCAGGGCGTCAAGGGTCTGGAAGCGCGTCATCGGATCACCTGCACCCAGGGCAGGGGCAGAGCGACCATGAGGTCCCCCTCGATGGTGCTGCCGTCGCCGGCCTGGCACCCGGTGAGGGTCACCCAGGCCGGGGTGACGGCGGCGAGGGTGCCGCGCACGGTCTCCCCATCGACGGGGACGAGGACCTGAGCGCCGGTGAGGCGGGTCAGCGTCTTGTCACGGCGCACGAGCATTCACACCCTTCAGGCGAGTGGTTGCGGACCCGCCTCGTAGATCGACGTGGCGGGCTCCTCGGGAGCGTTGGTGACCTGGTCCCACAGGGCCTCGGTCGCAGCAATCAGGGGCGCGGCGTCCTGGGGGCTGTTCTTGCGGTCCCAGTACCAGCCATCCCCGTAGAAGCGTTGAGCGGCCGTGTGGGCGGCCAGGTTCAGGGCCTCCTGGCCCCGGTGGGCAAGGGGCTTCAGGGTGGACGTGGAGTCCGGGGCGGCGGCCGCGACCTGGTCGTAGATGAGCCCGCAGCCGATCCCCAGGTCCCCGCCGACCCAGGGGACGACGGTCAGCCCCTCGACCTCAGCAAGCGTGTCGACGAGGATCGCGGCGGGGCAGGCTTTGCCTTGGACGACGACGCGCGCGGGGTTGTCGGCGTCCACGAACCCCCGGAACCACTCGGGCAGCCACTCGGCCCATCCCTGGCCGGGGCGCGCGGCCACGATTTCCACCTGGAGGCGGCCGCTGGCCTGGGGGCCACAGGCGGCCACGTAGGCCGCGCCACGGTCCCACGAGACGTCCACGGCGTAGGAGATCGGGGCGTCATCGGGGATGATGCCCCGCGGGTCGGTGCACGCCTCCCAGGCGCCCTCAGGGAACGGGCCAACGGCCATGACGTCGACCCATTGACACATGCACTCGGTGCGGAACACGGGCTCCGGGTCGGTGGCCTCAGCGGCCTCCAAGGACGCCTCCTCGACCGTGTACCCGAGCGACGGATTCGACTCGGCCCACCCGTCACGGTCCGTGGTGGCCCGCCCCGGAGCGGCCGAGTACTCAATCAGGCACAGGGAGTCGCCACCGGACGCGGTCAGGTCCGTGTCGTCAGCGTTGATTCCGTCGGGGTCGCCTAGCGCCATGTGCGCCTTCTTGCGAAGGCTCATGAGTACCACGGACGCGTCATCACCGGCGTTGGACAGGCACCAGGTCTGCGCCTTAGGCCGCGCCATCATGGTCTTGGTGACCGCGCCCCACGAGTCCCAGTTCGTGTGCTCACGCAGCTCGTCGAGGACAATCAGGTCGGCGGACAGGCCACGCCCAGCCTTCCGGTTGCTGGCCTTGACCTTGTAACGCTCACCGGTCTGGAGGTCGAGGGACTTCTTGCCGTTGACCTTGTTGACGTTCTTGATGGTCGCGGCCAGCTCGGGGACGGACTCGGCGATGTCAACGCAGCCGCTCCACAGCTCCTCGGCGATGTCGAGGTCCTGGGCCGTGCCCAGCGTCATCTTCACGCCGAGCACATACATGGCCCAAAGGCAGAGGGCCTGCGCGAGCGTGGACTTGCCGTTCTGGCGTGCGACCAGGAGGACCACGGTCCTGAACCGGAAGCGTGTCCCGGCCCGGTTGAGCTCGAGCGCCCGGATGAGGGTCTCCTGCTGCCACGGGAGCAGCGGGATGCCGAGCACGTCGTGGGAGAACTCGATGCACGAGTACCCGGCGGACGTGTCGGGGGTCAGGTCCCGCAGCGGCGGCGTGTGGATGCGGGGCGTGGAGTGCCCGTAGCGGGGCGCGTCGGGGTCACGGAGCGGGCAGTCCCGTTCCGCGTCGGCCATCCACCGGTCGAAGAACTCACCGGCGTCAGACGGCCCGTAGGCCGGCCGTGCCCTTCCTGAGCGTTTCGAGCCTGCCACCATCGACCTTCTTCTCCTTCTTCGCCCAGGCGGCCCTCATCTCGGGGGTGAGGCCGAGGGCGGCGGCGGTCTTCAGGAACAGGGACTCGCTGACGTTGTCGAAGCGGCCTTCGATGGTGGGGAAGTCGGGGTCGTCGAGCCGGTTGGCGAGGCGGCGCAGGAGCTCGACGGTGGGCTGGTCGGCGGGGGTGATCCAGTCGGCGGCGCGCAGGGCGTCATCGACGGTCGCGAGGATGGAGGTGTCGGCGGGGTGAGCCACGGTTGCTCCTCAGGTGCGGGGCCGTCCCCATTGGCGGGATTGGTTGCCGATGCTGGGGAGCGCTTGGGGGCGGGCGCCCTTAGCACGGTTGCAGGCTTGATGGACGGTGGCGAGGTTTGTGGGGTCGAGCCTCAGGTCGGGGTGGTCTCGCCAGGACCGGATGTGGTCGACGCTGGGGGCGTCGTCGGCATTGGGGTCTTGCGCGTCCCATTTGATGGGTTGCCCGCAGATGCGGCAGGGGGTGCCGGCGGCCTTGTCGCGGGCGCGGACCTGCGCGGCGAGGGTGCGCCAGACGCGGCTGTCTCGGCGGAGTCCACTGGACATGCGACGCACCCCCTATACAGGAAAGGGCCCCCACCAGAAATCTGGTGGGGGCCCTTCAATCCCCTAGAATCCCCATAACCTCTGGGCTTACACCCTGTTAGGAGAGTGGCGGCATCCTACCCTGCGTCGGGTAGGGGTGTCCCACTGGCCCTAAGTGTGCCACTGGCGTCCAGTGTTTGTCCACTGGTGGTGGGGAGTGTCGCGAGGACGTCGCTGAGCCGGTAGAGGGTGCGGCCTCGTCGGTCCCGGCCGGCGGGCTGGAGGTGCCCGGCGGCGACCCTGCGGTGCAGGGTGCGCTTGGAGACCCCGGCAGCGAGGATCGCGGCCTGCGTGTCCACCAGCGGACCACTGTCACCGGTCATAGGAGACCATCAGATAGGTGATCCATGGCCGGACCTGGGAGGAACCTCGCCCGGATGGTCATGTCCACCCTGCCGGTGAAGAAATCCCGAGAGGACCGGACCTCCAGGTCATTCACCCGGTAGACGCAGTTCCCTGAGGTGCAGGTGGCAGCGAGGACGTTCAGGACGTCGGCGATATCGTCTGCCGTTGTATCGGCGACGTCCCGGCGGGCGTTCACGGGTGCCACCTGCTAGACGGGCGGATGGTGATGGCGACGAGGTTGCGCTCATGATCGTAGGAGCGGGTGATCTCGTAGCCTCCCTCGCAGTAAGACAAGGCGGAGAGCGCGAGCCTGTCCTCCTCAAAGAGCCTCTCCATGATGGCCCGCGAGGGACCCTCGTAGTCGGGCTCCTTGACGACGTCGAAGCGGCCGACCTTGCCGAGGGGCTCGCCACCGAAGTAGACGACACCGAGCTCGTAGGGGTTGGCGGCGATCATTTCAGATCTCCTGACTGCGTGTAGGCGGCTAGGGCGATCTCTGAGAGACAGTCGGATCGGAGCGAGTCAACGGACAGGACGTCTGCGACACGGTGAGTGACGTATGGCAGCGTCCGACGGAGGTGCCGCCCCGGGACCTGGGCGTCCAGGCGGGCTGACTCCTCCAGCCACCAGGCGGGGGTGCGGGCGGTCCCATTGCAGGCCGTCACCAGGAGGCCGTGAGCGTGGCGGCCAAGGTCACGCCAGCATGCACGGGTCACCTTCAAGGGCTGGCCCATGGACCAGCCCGAGCGCCAGAGCAGGAAGAGTAGGTACCTCCGGTTCTTACTAGAGTCTGGTACCGGCCGCGGGGTGGGCAGGTCAGCGGTACTCATGGACGGCTCCCCTCACTGGGGGGATGGTCTTCACGGTGTAGGGCTGGTCGGTGGCGATGCGGACTGTCCCGCTGGTCGTCAGCATGAGCTCGTTGGGCACATCGACGAGAATCGTGCTGGCCCCATCCGGGCGTGACGTGACGGCCTCGATCCTGATTGTGTCCGTTGGCTCGACGGTGACAACTCCCGAGAGTGTGTACTGCTGGGTGACCCCGCCAGGGCCGAGGACGTCGATGGTGACGTTCTCCAAGGCTGTCTTGGCGATTTCGAGGAGGGTGCGCAGGTCGTTGACCATGCCTCGCTCCGCGTCGAAGTCGTAGCCGCCGCGGTAGCCGTCCCCGTCCTTCCAGGCGGCGAGGTTCCTCTCGATGTCCTCGATGACCTGCTGTGGGATCAGCTCGTCACTCATTGGTGTTCTCCTCGGGTGTGTAGACGATGCTATAGGGGCCGAAGTTCTCCGGGAGTTCAGGCGTCGCTTCCTCATGAGCGTAGGCGTACAGTTTCATCCATCCGTCTCGATCACGACCCCAGGCGTCGCCGTGTTGACTGACGACCATGGCCCCCTCGGGGATGTCCCGCGAGTCCTTACCGCCGTCGATGGTTCCTGGGAGAAGATCGCGCGTCTGCTGAAGCTCATCGCAGAGCTCCTGCAACTGGCAGAGCAGGTCGATAGCGACCCCACGGATGGTGTTGATACGGTAAGTGTGGCCGGCCTTCACATCCTCAACGATCCGGTCATCGCTGATGTCGGTGACCATTTGCTTGAGGTAGGGGAGGAGGCTTATCCGCTTGGCCACGTGTCGCTCTTCGAGGAGCCGGCCGAGGAAGTCGCGCTCACGCATGGCGGCAATTTCCCGCCCCATGTGCTCGGCCTGCTCTCGTAGGTGCTCGACCTCCAGGCGGAGGTCCGAGTTCTCTCGGCGCAGGAAGCCTGCGGTGTCTTCAGTCATTGGTGTTCTCCTCAGGGGCAGGGGTGTAGACGATGGTGTATGGGGCGCCGCATTCGGGGAGAGTGGGTCGCCCGGTGGGCGCGTGAAAACCCCACCATCGGCCGCTACAGAGCTGGTAGGCGACCCCGTTGACACTCGTGACGACGGTCCCAGCGGGTAGGGCACTCCCGTCACCCTCCACCGTGCGTGGGCGGCTGGCCTCAGCCTCTTCGAGGAGCGCCCAATAGCGACCCTCCCACGCGTCCTTCTCGTGAGCCTCAGTCTGCGTTCGGGTGATTGTGGCTTTCAGGCTGGCTACTTGCATTTCCAGGAAGGTGGCGTGGTTGATGAGCGTGTAGACGCTCTTGATGGCCCCCGCAAAGTAGCCGGACTCAACGCATTCCCTAAGCCTCTTGGCGATCACATCGGCGTCGGTAGGGTGCTGCTGAATCGGATCGGTCACGACCTCCGCGATGCGGGCCTGCGTCTCCTTCAGCTCTCCTTCGAGGGCGGAGGCGGTCTCGACAAGTTCATTAACGGCCTGTATCGCCGCTTCATGGTCTCCGGCCTCGATTAGTCCGGCGATCAGGTCGACGGTGTTCACCGGTCCTCCGATCGTTCGTTCCCACCCTGGTATCGCACGAGCCATGCGAGGGCGAGTGCCCCAACCTGCGTGACCTCGGCGATGGTGTCGGCGTTGTGACCGGTCCCCTCGGCGTTGTCGTAGGTGCGGGAGGCGGCGACCTCCCCGACCTCCTCAGCCAGGGCGTAGAAGCGCAACTCGTCGGTGGGACCGTCACAGTCCAACGTCATACCGGGGTGCTTGATGGCGGCCCGCTCGTACTCGGCGACGAACGCGGCCGCCGGGTCGTAGACGCCCATATTCACGAGCAGTGCCGACGACCACCAGGCGATAGTGCGAAGGAAACCCGCCATCACGATCTCCCGCTCCTTGGCTGGTTTGTAGGAGTCGGCAACCACGAGAGCGAGATTCGAGAGGTCGGCGTGCCAGAACGCGAGGACAGAGATTGGCAGGGCGAGTTGGCTGGATGCGTCAGCCGCGATCTTCTTGGCGGTCTCAGTGAATGGGCAGTTGGTCATGAGAAGGCTCCTCCGATCTTGACCCAGATCGCCACGATTCCCCACACGATGAGAGAGAACACAGCGAACCCGGTAGCGGCGATGATGACGTAAGCGATAGCGGTGCTGAACCGCTGCCCGAATGAACGATCAGGATTCACGGTCAGCCCTCCTTACGCTGGTGAGGTTACGGAGTTTCATCGGTCTTCCTTCCGGTTTTGGTAGGGGGTTGGTGGGGAGGCCCCAACCACGGGGCCTCCCCGGGTTGTGGTTAGAACGGGGGATCGCCCTTGAACTGGCCCCCGGTGGCCCACGGGTCGTCGGCGCTACCGCCGGCCGGGGCGTTGTAGCCGGGCTGCTGGGCGTAGTCGAACGCTCCGCCCTGCGTCTGGCCGTTGTTGCGTGGGGTCTTCGGGCACAAGCCCCACACGTCAACAGAAAGCCCCAGGGACGCCCGAGGTGTCCCGTCGCGGCTGGTGTACACCGACAGGCGGGGCCGGCCGGTCGCCGTCAGGAGTGTGCCCTTGAAGACGTTCTCGGCGAACGCCTCGGCCTCGTCGCCCCACACGGACAGCTGCACCCACAGGGTGTCGCCGGCGTCCTCCCACTGGTTGGTGTTCCGGTTGAAGCGGCGCGGGGTCCACGGCACGTCCACGTTCGCGACGGCCGTGCCTGACGGCGTGAACCGCAGCTCGGGGTCACGGGAGGCGTAGCCGGTGACCGTGAAGCTGGCGTCTGGCCTGGTCATGGCCTGTCTCCTTTCCGTCGGCGGCCGATGATGAACGAGAGGGCGGTGAGGATGATGGTGCTCACGCGGCCTCCAGGGCTGGTGGGGTGTCGGGGATGATGCGGTACAGGGCTGGCTCGAGGCCGGGCATAAACGTTCCCACTACGCCGGCCGCGTCCTGGTAGTAAGCGGCTGTCACGCCGACGACGGGCACCTTCCCGATGGTGCCGATCGTGACCGGGGCGCCTTGGTGGAGGATGCGGTCACCCGGGCGGAGGTCGGCGAAGTGGACGACCTCAACGAGGTAGGTGGCGCTCACTCCTCGCCCTCCTTGTCCTTGCCGGCGGCTGCGGAGGCGATGAGCCGCATGATGAGGCAGGCCAGGCAGGACCCGTCGCACTCGCCCTCGTCCTCGGTCTCCTCCTCGCCGTCGACGTCGTCGGTGTCGTCGTCCTCGGGCTCGTCGTCCTCGGTTCCGAGGCCGGCGAGGATCGCGGACTTGGCGACGGGCACGACCTCCTCCCACTCGAAGATCGCGTCACTGGGGAAGCCGTGGACCAAGGCGTATTCGACCCTGGGGCCGTCGAGGAGACGGAAACCGTGTCCGCCGTCGATCCGGTAGGCCAGGGAGCCGTCGATGCGGTTGCCGTTCTCCGTGCCGCGGATGATGCGGATGAGGTCGGCGTCGGGCCACACCGGCTCCTCCTCGGCGGTCTCCTCCTCGGTGGGCTCCTCCGGCACGACACGCAGAACACAGTCCAAGAGGACACAACGGTTCTCACCTTCCGCGTCTTGGTACCTCAAGCGGTGAGGCGAGCAGCTGGTGATCGTCTTGACGACGATGCGCTCCCCGTCGCCGTCCAGGAGCGTGTCACCTTCCTTGATGTCGGTGATGCTGACGGTCTCAACGGTGGTGGTGATGCGAGTCATTTGGTGGCCTCCTCGGGCTCTCCGGTGGTGATGTATGCGGCAATGGCGGACCCTGCTGCCAGGGCCTCGAGGTTCGCGGTCTGTGCCGCGGACAGGCGCACCTGCACCGTCGGGGAACCGACACGCTCGGTGATCTCGACGCCGTCGGGCATCTCACCGGTGCTGGCAATCAGGGCATTCAGGTTCGCGGTGGCGGAGAACCACGGGGCGACCGTCTCGACCATGGCGTCGGGGTGGTTGGCCTTGACCCAGGCGGTGAATGCCTTCTCGTCGGCGATCTCCAGGACCTCACGGGGCTTGGGGTCGGTCACGCTCACGGTGCCGACGTCGAGGCCGCCGACGTAGGCGTGGAGCTTGCCGCCGGGTCCCATGTGCTCCAGCAGCGACGGTTTGGTGTCGTCCATGGCGGCCTTGGACGCCTTGGTGAGCCACTGGCCGACAGAGGCGCGCACGAGCGCCTCGGCCTGCCCGTACTTGGGGGTGTCAGTCATTGGTGTTCTCCTCTTCGATGATCTCGCCCTCGACGACCTCGACGTCGACGGGCTCCTGCGGTTGGGGTTGGGGTTGGGGTTGGGGGATGCGGGCCGTCAGCCATGCGGTCAGCGCTGGCAGGTCGGGGGTGCCGCCCTGGTCCATCCACTCCCGGGCGATCTGCTCGGGGTCGCCACCGAACTTCCTGACGAACCTGTGGACCAGGTCCTCGCACTCCTGCCTGAGCCGGGCGACCGTGTCGTCCGGCCCCAGGTAGTCCTCCGTGCCGGGGCCGTGCTCCTCACCGCCGATCTCCTCGGGGGAGTAGATGACCCCGTACAGGCAGTCCGATGCACCTTGACGGCACACTTCCGTGATCGCCCTGGACCGGAGCATCTGCTCGGGGTACAGGGACCAGGGGCCGCGCTGGCCCCACAACTGGGCTCGGCGTGCCCGCGCCTCATCCCACACAACCTCGTAGGTGAACTCCGGGTCATCGGCGCGAACCAGCTGGGCGCGGACGCTCATGCCCTCCTGCATGATGCGGAGCTTGTGGCCGGCCTTTCTGACCACGGACGCCATGAGGTCGGCGCTCATGGTGGGCTTGCCCTTGATGACGTTGATGCCGTTGAGGGCCGCGATGGGCTTGATGCCGAGGGACTGGCCGTACTCGATGGCGAGCAGGACGTTGGCCGGCTGCTGACGGTAGGCGTCGGGCAGGAGGCTCGAGGCGGCGAGGCTCTTGGCGTAGGCGATGCGGGCCTGCACGGCGGCCGGGGCCAGCGAGTCCTCCCTGACGACTAGGGCGCTCGGCGTTGACTCGCTCATAGCGGGTAGCTCCTTACTCGGCTCGGCATGGGTGCTGGTGAGATGCAGGGGTGGCCGGCGGCCACCAGCTCGGCGACGGTGGGGTTTCTGCGCGGCTTGGTCCTGGGCTGGACGCCGTTGCGCCTGCGCCTGGCGGTGGAGCGCAGCTTGTTGCTGCACGTGCGGCAGAGGCCCTTGCCGTGGTGGGGGCGGGTGTTGGGCCACTCGTCGACGTCGGCGCTCCTTGGGCGGAGGCGAATCCCGCAGTCGTCGCAGTGCTGGGGGACGCCCCAGTCGACTTCGACTCTCACTGGTCGCCCTCCTCGCTGAGGCGGTTCACGAAGTAGAGGGTGCGGAACAGGCCGACGCGCACGCGCCCGGAGTACTCCCAACCCTCCTTGATGTAGCGGCGCACGAGGAGCCAGCCGAACAGGCTCCAGGAGGCCAGGACCTTGAGGTGGTAGACAGCGACCGGGTTGCCGGCGTCGTCGTAGGACCGGTAGTGGCCGCTCATGCCTGCTTCTCCTTCTCGGTGGGCACCCAGGCGAGCGTGACGGTCGTACCCATGGTGTCGAGGTCGATGCTGTCGGCCGTGTCGTCCTTGGTGGGGGTGAGCCACAGGGAGCGGCCGCTGGCGTAGTCGATGCCGATGCGGGTCCAGGCCAGGCCCTTCGCGCGGATCACTGTGCCGATGGGGAGGGCGTCGAGGTGGTCGCAGTGCAAGGGTCCGTGCCAGTCGTCGTCGGTGAACTCTGCGATGATCTGAAACAGGGACTCCTGTCTACGCGCCTCGGCGTGTCGGGCGTCATCGACCGTGTTGACGCGGTCGTAAGCGTTGAGCAGCTGGGCGCGCAGGCGCTCGTTCTCGGCCTGGAGCTCACGAACAGCCTCCGTCTCAGGCACGTAGCAGAAGTTGCTGGTCTCGACTCTCCGGCGGGGGAGGATTTGGGGGATTCTCATTGGTTCTCCTTGGTAGGGGTGTGGTTGGGGTAGATGACGAGGCGGGTCACGCGGCCGCCTGGGCGGCGTTCATGCGGGTCAGGGCCCGCTCGCGCTCCTGCATGGGGCCGATCACCTGGCAGGCGGGCTCCCCTTCCGCGAACAGGGTGAGAAGGTGGCTGGCCTGCGCGGCGGTGTCCTCCTCGAGCGCCTTGTGTGCCGGGGTGTCCTCGTCGGCGGCGCACGCCGCGCAGGCGCGGTCGCTGGTGTCCCACTCCTCGAGGGCCTCCTGGCCCTCGTCGTCGAGGAGGTCACGCAGCATGTACAGGCCGGCGGAGACCACGACGATGCGGTCACCGTGCTGGACGGCGAGACGGTCACCGACCTTGAGGCCGGCCTGGCCGACGGGCCACGCTGAGGCCCCGGGCACGGCCGTGGACTGGACGTAGACGATGCGGCTCATCGCTGCGCCGCCTCCCTCCAGGTGAGCATCCAGCCGCCGTGCAGGATGGTCTTCCACTCGGCCGGCCACTGGTCCTGCACCTTCTCGGCGAGGTCCTCCCCGCCGATGACGCAGGCCGCGCCCATGAGGTCCTGCTGGGACCTGAACGCCATGTAGCCGGGGTTGACGCGGTCGTGCCGGTACTCGGTGTCCAGGGGGATGATGTCGCGGGCGACGATGTCGCCGACGGTGGTGTGGTAGTCGCGGAATGACAGTCGCAGGCTCATCGGTCTCTCTCCTTCTCGGCGAGGGCGGCGAAGACGACGAGCGCGGCGGCGGCGAAGCCTGACCAGACGATCATGTGCTGGCCGAACCACATGGAGGACAGGGCGGCGGCGATACCGATGGCACCGGCGACGCAGGCGGCGATGTCGTAGCGGCTCATGCGCACTTCGCCTCACCCCATTCGGGGTCCTCGATCTGGGAGGCGTCGACGATGGCGGCCATGAGGTCACGCAGGCCGCTGCGGCTCAGGGGGACGTCGGGGGTGGTGGCCTCGACGGCGAAGGTGGTGGCCTTGCCGGCCTCGGCCAGGGGGGTGATGGTGACGCCGTGTGCGGCGTGTGGGCGGCCGACGGCGACGTGCTGGTCAGCGTCGACCGTGGCCCATGCGCTAGACTTGGGCATGATCTTCCTTCTTGGTAGGGGGTTGGTCGTTGGCCCGGTGGGACGGCACTCCTGCCGGGCCTTCTTGTTTGGTAGGGGGTAGGTGGCCGCTAGTTGGTCTCGGCCTGGGCGATGAGGGCTGTGGGGGTTGTGTCGAGCTCGGCGGCGATTCGGACCACCTCGTCGACGGTGAGTCCGCGCCCGTGGTTGGTGAGCTTGCGGTGAAGGGTCGCGTTGGGGATGCCGGTCTTCTCTGCCATTGAGAAAATCGAGAGGTTTGTTTCCTGGATTTGTCGGTTGATGACCTCTACCAGGCGGGAGGTCAGCGGTTCGGTTCCCATATGAAAACCATATGTTGCGCTCACATACCTCACAACATCCTGGGAACTTCGTTACCAAGGCGAGACTTTAGGTTGCATATGGCAACATGAGTGTCATGTCCACCATTGACAGGAACCCGTCAGAGGGCCTAAACGCAGCCGTAGCAGCCGAGCTGCGGCGCGAACGCGCCGCCCAGCAGGTCACCATCGAGACCCTAGTGGAACGCACCGGCCTGAGCCGAAGCACCGTCCTGAACAGCCTCAACGCGAAACGCCTCCTCGGCGTCGAGGCCGTCGCCGCCATCGCCCAGGCCCTCGGGGTCAGCGTCACCACGATCTTCGCCCGCGCCGAGGGCCGCATATCCGCCGCCACCCCAGACGCCGCCTCCGCCTAGACACACCCCAGAACACGAGTGAGGCCCCCACCATGATGGTGGGGGCCTCACCTGTACCCGGAGGTCACGCCTGCTTGGTCAGGATGTAGTCAACGAAGCCGGGTTTGAAGGCGAGCAGGCCTCGCTTGTGCTCGGAGACGATCACCCAGCCGTCGGCCAGGAGCTTGCCCAGTTTCCGGGCGTGGCTCTTGCTGCGGGGGTTGAGGGTGATGTGCTTGGTCTTCGTTCTCATGGTGGTTTCTCCTCGGGATGGTAGGGGTGTTACATGAATGTTATGCCGCTGTGAGTAGCGGCACCAGAGGCAGCCACCGCTCACGGCAGCGCAGGCACGTCGCGTGTACGCCGTCGAACAGGGCCACGCCGTGGGAGCACGCCGGGCACGCCGTCTCCCCGTCCAGTCCCCGGATGACGCGCACCGGTTCGGCCAGGCCCTCGACCTGGTCGCAACGGGCCAGCAGACGGGTCACGGCCCGACCCGTGTCCCACAGGGTCTCGAAGTCGGCCGCCTCGACGGCCGCCGCCGTCGCCGCCAGGAAGTCGCAGCCCGCGGTCAGGCCGAGGCGGGGCAGGCCCGCCTTGAGCGCCCCACGATGCAGGGCCTCCCGCTCACGGACCGTGCAGCGCGCGTCCTGCTGGAGCGCGATCACCGCGTCCCGGGCAGGGGAAGCGGCCCCGAACCCCGTGTGCACGCTTCCGCCACCGCGGCGCACGGGGGAGGCGTCCAGGGCGTTGATGCGGCGCGCGAGCTCGGGCGCACCCCATCTCAGCCAGTCAACCCATTCGCTCATGCTGCGCTCCTCTCAGACCCCGGATTGCGTGGGAGCCGATTTGCGGGCCTAACGGGGCCCTCCCCATGTCGGTGTAGCGTCGAACGGTTCTGTCCCGTTCCTGGGGCTGTGACGACCCCTCCCGGGGGTGTTTTGAGCCTCCGCAGCACCTCGCGTGCACGATCCGGGCCAGTCAGGCCGCCCAGCACGTCCCGGCCGGCGGTGACAGCCGGTGGGCGACGACCGACCGCGCGCCAAGCCGCTGCCTCAGCCTCAGCCCGTGAGGCCCCGCGCCCAACGGCCGCGATAGCCGCCTTACGCCACGCCAGTTCCGCCTTCGCGTCAGCACCAAGCCCGTCGGGGATCAACGCGCCCCGGGCGGACTCCTCGGCGCGCACCCGCTCCGAGCGTGCCCGGCGGATCGCGGCGGCGAACCGCTCGACGTCGATGCGCCACGCCCGCCCGTCGGTCGCCCACGCCCTGACCGCGTCCCGGCACGCCGGCCGGAGCTCGGCGGCGTCCAGGCCGGGCACCGTGTGCGTCAGGTAGTCGTGCCAGACGACAACCTGACCGTCCGTCGCGGTGATCGCCTGCGCGGCCAGCAGGTAGGCCAGGACCCCGGCGACGTTCTGCTGGGTCACTCCCATGGCTGGCCTCCTTCGAGGAACCCGGTCAGCGCATCGGGCGCGGACAAGGCCCGCTGGTCGCTGGCGATGGCGGCGGCCGCGTTGTCGCGCATGATCTGCGCCTGGCTGCGCCGGCCCCGGGCGCGGTCGTCGTCGGCGCGGCGCATCCAGTTCCGCCAGGTCGCGACCCAGTCGAGCTTCGTGCCGCGCTGGCCGGACACGCCCGCCCAGTAGTCGCGGAACCGGTCGGTCTCGGAGGCGGTGTCGACGAGGGGGACGTTCTGGGCGGCCCATGCGGCCATCTCGTCGGTGACGGCGAAGTCGTCGGGGATGCGTGTGCCCCGCCGCTTCGGCTCGTCCGTCGTCGTCGGGCGCGCTTCAGCGCGCTGTGTGCCCCCAACGTAACCACCTACGGAAGGTGAGTTAGTAGTTGGGGGTTCTATTGAGGGATTGGGTGCACGGTGGTGCACCGGGGTGGTGCACGGCGGTGCACCCCTAAACCCCTCTTCAGGGGTGCACGCTGGTGCACCCGGTGCATGGCGGTGCACCCCAGGATCGGCCTCCTCGATCATGGCCTCAGCGACCTCGTACTGCCACACGTAGAGGTTGGGGCGGCGACGGTCGTCCCAGTCGGCCAGACCACCCCGGTTGATGGCGGTCGTGATGACGCCGAGCTGCTCCAGGGCGCGTAGGGCGTACTGGGCGGCACGGGTCTTCACGCCGGCGTAGGCGGCGATCCGCGCTACGCCCATGAAGGAGTAACCGGTCTCCGACGACGCGGAGTCGGCGAGGACGAACAGGACTAGCCGTGTTGTCCCGTTGATGGTTGGTGGCATGCGGAATGCCTGGGAGAGGGCGCGGTTGCTCATGGCCTCCCCCTTTGTGGTGTCTCCGGCACGAGACTCATCCTCCTAGTTGGTAGGGGTAAATGCGGGGCTGGTTTGCATGCGCCAGGTGAAGGCTGCCCATGCTTCGTCGTCCCACGCCTGCGCGGGGTCGGCGTCTCTGGTTGCGCACTCGGCAGCGGAGTCGGCAAGGTCTTCCAGGTAGCGTCCCCACATGCCTGCGGTATCGAACAGGAACAGGTAGCCGGAGACACCGACGTCGCCCATGGCCTCATACGCCCAATTCTGGAAGTCGTCGGGGTAGTAGTCGTCGCTGTAGGGCCCCTTCCAGGCCACGACGTGGCTGACCGCGTCTTGGCATGGCTGGCACTCGCGCCAATCCCAGATCGTCCCACCGTCGACGACCGTCGACCGGCGGTACCGCTCGCCCTTGGGGATGCGGCGACCACAGTCGTCGCACCGGACGCGCCCCCGAGAACGCGGCGACCTCTCACGGATCACCTCGCTCATGCCGCCACCGCCTCGTCGGGGTCCAACTCGCGCGGCGGCACGCAGCGGGTGATGCACACCCAGGCGCCCGGCGTCTGGTCATAGAGTTTCCGGGCCGTCCACTCAACGATCCGGGAGTCCTCGCACAGCACCCCGACCTGCCGGTACGGTGCCAGGGCGTCCCCGATGGCGCGCAGGAGCTTGTCCAGGTCGGGCTTCACGTGCGGCCAGTAGCGGGACTCCGGGACGCTCTTCGGGCGGGGTAGGTAGAAGGTGACGGTCACGCGGACGGGGCCGTCGTAGCGGGGCTCCCAGCCGGCTTCGCGGGCCGCTTTCAGGGCGGCGTCCTTGACGGCGAGACGCCACGCGGTGAGTGACGCCCCCCGGTCGTGGGTGACGACGACGCGCTGCCCGGAGGCGAACGCTCGCGTGGAGCCCTCGGTGATCGGCTCACCGGGGACGAAGAATGAGAATGAATCCATGGTGGTTCCTAAGGGTTAGGGGCGGGCTAGGCCACCAGGAGAGAGAAAAGATCGCCCTGCTCGGGCACCGGCGCGGAGTCGGCGTGACCGGCGAGGTAGCAGGTGCATCGGGGGTCATGGGTGGTGCGGGCGTCCCACACCTGCCAGGAATCGACGCCGTCGAGGATCGGGACACGCCCCAGCCGGTCGGTGACCCAGCAGAGGGGCGCGTTGGCCGGCCAGTGCTCCATCCGGCGGGCGCAATCGTCGTGGTCGCCTGCCTGGCAGGCACCGCAGGCCCCGCCACCGGCGAGGAAACGGCGGCAGGGGCACCGGTCGTAGAGGTGCGGCCACTGGGCGTAGTCACGCCGCATGGGAGGCAGCCAGGCGTGCTCTCGCACCCAGGCCGCCTCCCCTGGGGGCATCACGGCGGCGCTCATAGGTCGAAGAGGGTCATGGTCTCCATGGTGGGGACCGGGGCATCGGTGGACTCGGCTTCCCAGACTCCACGGCAGGAGGAGCAGCAGTCGAAGTTGGGGGCGTCGATCGTCTCGCAGCGCTGGCTGATGAATTGGGCTCCGGCGAGGCGTTCGCTGCCGTCACAGAGGCGGGTGAGCGGGTACCAGGTGCCACCCTGGTAGCGGACGGGGTCTCCGACGTCGGCGACATGCCGGAGGACGCGCCCCGGCAGGAGAACGCGAGTCATGACTCCTCCTCAGTAGACATCACAGAGATGCTCATATCAGCCTCCCAGCGACCACTCTCGAGACCGCCCCGGAGCCCGGGAAAAGGTCGCTCACGGTATCCTGCGCGGGGTCAAATCCCAGGAGATCTAGCACCCATGTGGTCCATCGGTCAGGCTTCGCCCCGACGAAGCCGGTTACGGGGTGGGGCGCACTGAGCACGTCAGGGACACTCACCCCAGTACCGGCGGCGCGCCGTGATTCGGGCACTTTGTAGATGAGTGCCTCCCAAACGGAGCGGACGCGGGCGCCGTCAGGAATAGCGTTGGTGACATGCCAGACGGCGAGCCTCCCCCCTAAGCTGGCTGCGTGCGGCAGTATCTCGGCGATAGTCTTTGCTGATGCCGCCATAGCCCACCCATCCCATTGGAGATTGAGGTCGGTCATGAGTGCCTTGTGCTGGTCAGGGTTGTCCCACGCGCTGGCGTCATGGTGGAACTCGGCGCTCAGGCGGGAGCGTCCTTTGGCTCGTCCGGGCGTGCCATAGTGGGGGTGTTGCTTGCCGCCGTACCACAGTGCGGCGCGTCCCAGGTACGGCGGATCAGCGATCGCCAGTCTCACGATTCCTCCTCCTGCCAGAGACCGCGCTCGGCAGCCAGAGCCGCACAGGTAGCCTCGAAGGTGAGACGCACGAGGGAGCCGAACTTCAAGTCGGCGCAGTCGTACCCGTAGGGGGATGGCCAGTCGGGGGTGATGGGCCACGCGCTGGAGACCTGGCCGAGACACTGGATGAGGCACTGGGCTCGCACGCAGGGGTTGACCCCCAGGTCCAGCCACTCGTCCGCGTGAGCTCCGAACCACTCCTCGGCGTCGTTGGTGATGGCGGCCAAGAGGTCGCCTGTGGGCATGTCCGAGAGGTCTTCGTCGCTACAGATGATGTGAAGGCAGCGTGCGGCGACGATGACAGCGAGGTTCTTCACCTGGTCGCTTGGTGGGTGCCCCTCCCCGGCGCGTTTGGCGGCGACCACCCAGGAGGTGCACAGTTCGGCGGCGTCGCGGGCGAGGTTGGCGATAGGCTTCCCCGGCGTGTCCTCTTCCTTCGCCCAGAACTTGCTGACTGCCCGCCGCACCTGGTCGACGCGCGCGAGCATGGCCTCGAAATCCTGGCGGCGCTGAGCCATGGTCAGGGTGGTCATGACGCCACCCCATTGCGTGTCACGGTGATCTGGAAGCCGGAGCCGTAGTAGCCGTTCCCGTCGTTCCCCTCGAAC
>ERZ773050.146-NODE-146-length-43455-cov-14.240737_pt1 | contig 43455 bp, 29 predicted proteins | sample MGYA00580632_ERZ773050 | MGnify/ENA primary metagenome ERZ773050 (study PRJEB29015, sample SAMEA2738123) | human oral metagenome | biome: human oral; feature: human-associated habitat; material: saliva | place: China | collected 2166 ... | reverse complement strand
ATACTCCCTCTTCTAAAATTTTTCTAATGTTTTCTTTAAAAATCGTATCAGCTTTTGTCATTAGATCTCCTTCAACAGTAAACAACTTCTAGTATTATAGCAAACTTCCCATAAAAACTCTCCCACAGAGTCTGCAGGAGAATAAAATGGATTTTAAAATTATTGAAGAACCAAGGATGCTGCACCGATAACACCAGCATCATTTCCTAGAGTTGCCAAAGCTAATTTTGTTGATGTACGAACCTGAGGGAAGGTATTTTCGTCATAAACTTTTTGAATTCCCTCTAACAAGAAAGGTCCAGCAGCTGACACACCGCCACCGATAACAATCGTAGATGGATTAAGGATTGATCCAATATTCGCGCAAGCAATTCCTAGGTAACGAGAGAAGTTTCTGTAAACGATAAGGGCTAACTCATCTTCTTCTTTCGCTAAATCAAAGACTGTTTTAGCTGTGACGTCTTCTCCATTATCGATGAGTTTCTTTAATTCAGCCTCACCAGCGTACTCATCAGCATAACGACGAGTTAAGTTGACAATGCCCGTTGCAGACGCAACAGTTTCCAAACAGCCCTTCTTTCCGCAAGTACATGGAATTGGCTGATCAAAATCAACAGTAATATGCCCAAGCTCTCCTGCCGCACCTGCAACTCCATGGAGAAGTTTTCCTTCAGCAACAATACCGCCACCTACACCGGTTCCTAAGGTCATAAAAACAACATCAGGTTGGTTTTCTCCAGCTCCCATCCAGCGTTCACCTAACGCTGCGACATTTGCATCATTGTCAATAAAGAATGGAATTCCAGTAGCTTTTTCAATTTTTTCTTTTACAGGTTGCAAGGTTTTCCAGTTTAGGTTATAAGCGCCAATAACAGTACCTTTTTCACGATCTACTACTCCAGGGGAACCCATTCCGATTCCCAAGAAATGATCTGCTGTTAGCTGAAGCAAGTCCAAACGATGAAGAATAGATTCAATCATATCATCAACGATATGGCTTCCTTCATCTAAAATATTTGTTTTTATAGACCATTTTTCTTGGATTTCGCCCTCTGAAGTCAAAATAGCAAACTTAATAGATGTTCCACCAAGGTCAATTCCGATTATTTTTTTCGACATGATGTTCTCCTCTGTGTTTTATTTATCATCATTATATCAGATTTTACTATAAATGAAAATGTTTGCATGAAGAAAATATAAAAAGAGTCCTTAAAGACTCATAATTAGTGTTAAACTCTCTGTGCTTTTATCTTATTCCTTTGGCAAAAAACTGTTTGGAGTTAAAATTCTCTCATTTTCTCCACAAAAAGTCTATTAAAATCTGGTCTACTTCAGAATTCTCGTGCAATCTGCTATGCTGGCCTGCTCGCCCAGATATTTTGACTTCCTTATAGGATTTAGCATGATTGATTAGCAAATATTTTAATGCTTTTGATGAAATGTTTAGGACTGAGCCGTCTGTATTCCCACCAATATCACCATAGATATTCAGAACGTCTATTTGTTTATCAGGATAAACCTCTCTTAATCCAGTAAGTTTTTGGTATTGTTCATTCATCGCAGACGGCTGTCCTGTTTTGGGATCTAAGGTCAAGTTTGATGGAAGGTTCCAATTCTCTAGACCAGCTACATGATTCGCCAAATTAACCTGCTTAATCAATTTGGGTAGATTTTCTTCACTTCCATATTCTAAAAGGTAATAAAGAATGGACATATTCCCCATAGAATGCCCCACCATCTTCATTTCTTGAAATCCATAAGTTTGCTTAAGTTTTTCAACTACTGCTTTAGCATATGCTGCATCTTGAAGATAGTCAGGATTTCTATTGTCCTCATATTGAACCATGACAATTGGATTGATTGCACCTTTGGGAATACGGCCTCTTAAAGTGACCTGACCTGTTCTGTCAACATTCGCTTGAATTATTGTTTCTGTTACACCAGCCTTTCTAGCTGATTCTGTCATATGCCTTTCTGCATTAGCACTGGAGCCATAACCGTGAAAGAATAAGGTTGGGGTGGTAGATTGAATGAATTTACTTGAATTTAATTTTGAGCTTTGATTTGACAAAGTGAAGAATACTAAAAAACTAAAAATGATCATTAGTAAAAAAATAATAATAAATTTCTTTTTCATTTATGTCCTCTGTCTTATTATTTGAAGAAAATTATATCATGTATCAACCAGTGTTACAAGAAACTTTACCATAAAACATTTCCGACTTCAAAATGCCAAAGAAGGACTCCATCATACCGTTATCTGGACTATTCCCCTTGCGTGACATGGATGGTTGAATTCCCTTACTCTCTAGAAACCGATGATAAGAATCATGTTGGTATTGCCATCCTTGATCACTATGGAGAATTGTATTTTCGTAATGCTCCTCTGTGAAGGCTTGTTCCAACATTGTTTTTACTTGTGCTAAGTTCGGTGACGTAGAAAGATTATAGGTGATAATTTCGCTATTAAAGCCATCTAAAACTGGTGATAAGTAGAGTTTTTGACTGCTATTTGGAATGGCAAACTCTGTCACATCTGTGTAGCACTTTTCCATTGGTTTTGATGCTTCAAACTGGCGTTGAATGAGATTCTCTGCTTTCATACCAACCTCTCCTTGATATGAATAATACTTACGTTTACGACGAATTCGAGCACTTAAACCAAGAGCCTTCATCAGACGTTGCACTTTCTTATGATTTACTACGAAGCCACGATTCCTCAATTCAAGAGTCATTCGACGATAGCCGTAATTCCCTTTATGCTCAGTAAAAATAGATTGAATTTCAACTTTAACATCATAATTCTTATCGCTTTGATCGAGCTGTTTTAAATGATAATAATAAGTAGAACGGGCAAGTTTAATAATCTTTAGAAGAATCTCTAAAGCAAACTCTGTTACTAATCCTCGGACAATTTCCGTTTTTCTTCTTGCTCTTTTTCGTCCCTCAATCGGAGTTCTCTCAACTTTTTTAGAACCGCATTCTCCGCTCTCAAGTACTCATTTTCTGCTTGAAGACGTTCTAGTTCTGTCATCTCTTCAGGTTTCTTCTTTGGCTTACGTCCCATTTTAGGTATCCTTCCTCTTGTTTTCTCAACAATAGTATACCCGTTTTTCTTATAGTGTACGAGCCAGTTAGGAAGCGTTCCACGATTTGGGAGAGCATATTCGAGAGAAACTCTATCTTGAGAATAGCCTTTAAATAGGACTTTATCAATCATTTCTTGTTTTAATTCAGGAGAGTAGTAACGATTCTTTCCTTTTTTAGCGATTTCTATTCCGTATCGATCAATCAATTTAATCATGTAGCTAAGATTAGAAATGTTTATCCCAAATTTATTTGAAAGCTGATCTAAGCTATATCCTTGGTTTCTAAGTTCATAGATTTGAACCTTATCTTCATAAGTCAATTTCATAATAAAAACACCCCAAAAGTTAGATTTTTCTATCTAACTTTTGGGGTTCAGTTCAGTCCTTCCTCGCTTTTTCTTTTCTGGGTTCAGACCTAAAAAGGTCCACTGGAACTTCCTCGCTTTTTCTTTTCTGGGCTCGGACCTAAAAAGGTCCACTGGACCTTTTTAGTCCTCTATTTCTACAACATCAGAGAGAAATTCAAGTTCTTGCGGGATATATTCTTCACGATCTTCTTTTTCTAATTCTTCCTTGGATTTGAGGCTTCGTGCAAATTCTGTTCGGAGTTTTTCAAATTCTGCTTTTGGAACAGCCATAATATTGGGTGAGAAACCGGCAGCTGAACTCATGATATTACCAAACATATCATTGAGATCACTGCGTTTCATGACCTGTTCAGCATTAAAGGCGGCATTAAAAGCCAGGATGGCATTTTCCTGATTGGCTAATACAGGCTCAGATCCATTCAAAAGGGCCCTATTTTGTGGGCTAATAGAATCCAAGATTTCAGGCCAAGTTGCCTTTAGGGCATCCAGACATTGGCGTGATTTCTGCGGATTTTCCATGGTTTCACGCATAATAGTGAGAACCTTTTCACGATCCACCTTATACTGATAAGCAGGTTTGGCTTTTCGAGTTGGTGCTACTTCTCCTTGGACTTTGCCCTCTTTAAGAGCTTTACGTAGGCCTTCTACTTCGCGACGAAGACTATCTAACTCTTCTTGTAAGTTTCCTGGAATTTCTTGTGACATCTGACTATGGGTTTCTGACAATTTTATAGTCAGCATCTCCGCATAGATTTTAGGATGTGTTCCAGTTTTAATTTCTGGCAAGGCACTTGTAACCAAGTCAATCAATTGGAAAAGTCGGTCTTGCTCCAGAGAAAGGTTTTCTTCAAAAAGGGGGCTATGATGACTGTTCTCTCCACCCGCTTTGACAATCAAAAGGTCACGGAAATACTCCAAGAGATCAGTCGCAAAACGGCTCATAGACTTACCATTATCAAAGAGAGTTTCGAGATTTGATAAAGCTTGCGTAGTATCTTGATTGCGAACGTTAGCGACGAAACTATCCAAGGCTGTCAAACCAATAGAACCAGTGATTTCTTCAGCTACGGCTTGGCTGACATGATTGTCAGGAGACAGACTCAGTGCTTGGTCTAAGATTGACAAAGCATCACGCATACCACCTTCTGCACGACGAGCAATAATAGTCAAAGCCTCATCATCAAAGCTCAGTCCTTCTTTTTCTAGAATTGAAGCCAAGTGCTCTTTAATAGCTCCCTGTTTGATCGATTTAAACTCAAAGCGTTGGACACGAGAAAGGATAGTTGCTGGAATCTTATGTAATTCAGTGGTCGCTAGGATAAAGACCACATTTTCAGTTGGTTCTTCCAAAGTCTTCAAAAGAGCATTGAAAGCACCTGTCGAAAGCATGTGAACTTCGTCAATAATATAGACCTTGTAAGTCGCACGACTTGGGGCATAGGTCGATTTGTCACGAATTTCACGAATCTCATCAACACCATTATTGGATGCCGCATCAATCTCTATAACATCTTCGAGACTACCGTTTGTAATATCGCGACAAATATCACAGTGATTACATGGCTCCCCATCAACTTGATTAGGACAGTTCATAGCCTTAGCAAAGATTTTCGCCGCACTAGTTTTACCGGTACCACGCGGCCCAGAAAAGAGATAGGCATGGCTGATTTTCCCTGACTCTACCGCCTGTCTTAGCGTGGTTGAAATCACTTTTTGACCAACCATTTCGCCAAAGGTCTGACTACGGTATTTACGATATAAGGCTTGATACATTAGTTTACCTCAAACATTCCAAATGTAAGCTCGGTTTTCTCGAGTAGAATTTTGACAAATGCTTCAAGATAATCTTGGTCTACGTCGTTGTAGTCTCCTACTTGGTGAGAATCCAAATCGAGAACACCAACTAATTTGCCATCTTTTACCATTGGTACAACAATTTCACTTCGAGCAGCGGAATCACAAGCGATGTAATTAGCGTGTTTGGTAACATCTTCGACAATTAAGGTTCTATTTTCTGCTGCAGACTGGCCACAAACACCCTTACCTAGGGCAATTCGAACACAAGAAACATTGCCTTGAAAAGGGCCAAGGATTAACTCATTATTTACATTATCCATCAGGTAGAAGCCTGTGAACACAGAATTTGGTAGAGTTGTATTCAAGAGAGCCGAGGCATTAGAAAAGTTGGCCAGAGCATTGTCTTCATTGGCAAAAAGTGCCTTAGCCTGAGCTAGCATTATTTCATAGGCTGATTTTTTTTCTTCGTTAGTCATAACTACCATTATAGCAAAGATAGGTTCTTAAAACTAAGATTGGCCTACCTTTTCTCCTTCCTTTTCATTTAAAAATAATTCAAGATCATGAATGACATTTTCAGGATATTCTGGACTAGAAATCTGATAAAACTTAACAGTCATCCGATTTCTGAACCAGGTTAATTGACGTTTAGCAAATCGGCGCGTATTTTGCTTGAGTTTTTCCAAGGCTTCGTCCAAGGTTTGATGCCCAGCAAAATAAGGAAACAACTCCTTGTAACCTATACCACGAGCTGACTGGGCGTCAGGATAATTATCATAAAGCCACTTAGCCTCTTCCAAGAGTCCAAGTTCAACCATCTTTTCCACTCGTGTATTGATACGATCATAAATCAAGGAGCGTTCATCATCTAATCCGATAAGAAAGGGGTCATAAGTTGTCTCAGTATTTTCAAGATTCTCCGAAAAACGATGAAGTTCAAGTGCTCTAGTGGCACGACGTCGGTTAATCTCCTTAATCTCAATACCCAAGTCATCGATTTTGTCAAAAAGTTCCTGATTAGATAATTGCTCTAATTCTGAGCGATAGGCTAAAACCTGTTTCTGGTCTACCTGTCCCCCTAGATGATACCCTTCTATAAGACTTTGTAAATAGAGACCTGTTCCTCCTACTATAATAGGCAACTTGCCACGACTAACAATATCAGTAATGGCAGCCTCTGCCTCTGTCACAAAATCATAGGCTGAATAGGACTCGTCAACATCGCGAACATCAATCAGATGATGCACTGCTGCTGCCTGCTCTTCAGGAGTAGCCTTGGCGGTTCCTATATTCAATTGTCGGTAAACCTGCTGGCTATCTCCTGAAATAATTTCGCCATTAAAACGCTTGGCCAATTTGATTCCAAGCGCTGTTTTTCCCACAGCAGTAGGACCAGCTACTACAATAAGTTTGGTTTTCATAATGTTTTCACTTGCTATTCTAGATATTTTTTTAGATAATATAAGCATATTATAACATATACGGAGGATAGTCTCATGGCTAAAAAACATTCATTCGCTAAAGGGGTCGCTACTGGCGTTATCGGAACTGCTGCTACTGTAGCAGGTGCTGTCTTCGCAGTTAAGAAAACCATTATCGAACCAGAAGAAAAGAAATTGGCTTTCATCGAAGAAAACCGTAAAAAAGCAGCTCGCCGACGTGTAAGCCGCTAATAGTTAGGACCAGGGAAACCTGGTTTTTTACTGTAATTTTTACTCTTCATCTATGACTAAGAACGGAGCCAAATTTGAAAAGAAAAGAAAAGAAAAAAATATAATATCATTACCTTCTCTTTGCTAGCTTTCTTCTTTTAAATGTTTTTTTATCAAAACATTTAAAAGAACCTGTAAAGCCTGCAGCAAAAACGCATCACATCTCTCACACCCTTTCATCAAAAAGTAGTTCATCTCATAAAAAAGAGAAGACCAAATCTTCAACTACTACTTCAAAAGAAGATGAAAAAAAGATGCTAAAGACGAAAATAAAGATCAAGCATCTCCTTCAGTTCAAGCACAAAATCAAAAACAAAACAACCAAACATCCAACCAAGATGGAAATCAAGAAAAGTCCAAGCCTGCTGAAGGTGGACGAGGTTGGGGCGGACCAGAAGATGGCTCCTATGCCACAAACGGAGAAGGCGGTGGAGGAAGCAATCGTGCAAGCTCAACCAATCAGAGCAATGAGTGGGTTGACGACGTTGATAACAATCCTTACGAGTACCCACAAGCTTCATCAAGCACAGATACAACTGCCAATTCCAATTAATGAGTTAACAGAATACTTAACATCATCTGTATTCTATTTTGAGCCCTAGTTAGGATTAATCCTGACTAGGGTTTTTCTTATAAAAAAACACCTATAGTTCAATAGGCATCAAATAGATTTAGCTTAAATTTAGGTCAAAGTAGCTTAAAACCTTATCGTTACAAGCCCCAAAAGAACATAATGATAAAAAGATAAAAAAATGTGGACAAAATACTTTAAAACCGCATGGTTAAAGGCTTAAAAATGTCCCCTGCCGGAATCGAACCAGCAACGACTCCTTAGGAGGGAGTTGTTATATCCATTTAACTAAGAGGACTTATGAAAAAATCTGCCACGAGGACAGATTTTTTATGTGAAATCTGTAAATTATTTACGGATTTCTTTGATACGTGCAGCTTTACCTTGCAAAGCACGCAAGTAGTAAAGTTTAGCACGGCGGACTTTACCGTAGCGTACAACTTCAATCTTTTCAACACGTGGAGTGTGGATTGGGAAAGTACGTTCTACACCGATACCGCTTGAAATTTTACGAACTGTGTACATTTCTGAGATCCCTTGACCTTTGCGTGAAATAACTACACCTTCAAAGATCTGGATACGTTCGCGAGTTCCTTCGACAACTTTCGCGTGAACGCGAACAGTGTCACCAGGACGGAATGATGGGATGTCAGTACGAAGTTGACCTTCTGTCAAACTTTGGATCAATGGATTCATTTTTATATACTCCTATCTTACTAATCTTAAGAGCAACCTCTGTGTCTCAGCGGATTAGCCGTTATTTTTGTGTGTCCATTACACACTCTTAGTATCTTATCAAAAATTTATCAGGATGTCTAGTATCTTATTGCATTTCTAGCATTTTTTGTTGTCCATAAATGCTCGTCTTATGATTAATGAGATAAGCAAAAGCCATGACAATCGCATAAGGGAGTGCATTAACGGGACCAAAGACTTCAACGCCAATGAAAATAGGCGCTAAAAGGGTATTGGTACTGCTACCAAAGACAGACAGATAGCCTAGACCTGCTACAAGTGGAATTGGAAGGCCTAGAACTGGTGCTAAAACAGCACCAAGACTTGCTCCGATGGCAAACAAAGGAGTTACTTCCCCTCCTTGGAAACCAAGAGATAAGGTAAAGACGGTAAGGAGCAATTTCAAGAGCCAATCCAATGGATAAATGGTACCACCACCAACACTTAAAGCAATCAAATTCGTTCCAAGACCTGTATAGCGTCCCTTCCACAAAATCAAAAGAAGACAGGTTAAGACGACACTTCCTAATAGAACACGATAATAGGGATTTGGGAGCAGACTTGCCACTTTCTTTTTAGCTACTGATAAGAGATAAGCAAAGAGATTTCCTGCTACACCAAAGACCAGACCTAAAAGAGCTAATTTAACAAAGGTCCCAAGGTTAATAGTCAAACTATCGGATACAAAGTGACTAAATTTTTCAAGACCTAAAAGATGGCTTGTTGTACTAGCCACAAAAGATGCAATAAGAGTTGGTACTAAAATTGGTAGGCTTAACTGTCCCAGGATCAAGACCTCAAGAGCAAAGAAGGTCGCAGCGATTGGTGTTTGGAAGAGCCCTCCAAAACCAGCTGCCATCCCCATGGTCAAGAAAATGCGTGAAGCATTAGGGATCTTAAAATAGCGACTAAAAGCATGGGAAACTGTGGCTCCGAGCTGAACAGCAACTCCCTCACGACCTGCAGATCCCCCGAACAGGTGGGTCAGCCATGTGGTCACAGTCACAAGTGGAATTAACCTTAGGGGGACTTGATCCTCCTCATTATGTCCTACCTTGAAAATCAAGCCCATTCCCTGTGCTACCTTGCCAGCAAGCTTTTGATAAAGGTAAACTATCAAAAGGCCTGCTAAAGGAAGTGCTGGGACCAGATAAAAGATATGCTGGTCACGGAATTCCGAGAGTCCTATAAGCACGCGCCCAAAAACAGCATCAATCAGTCCAACCAGCACCCCTAACAAGATTGCATAAAGACTTAACATTACTAAATGTAAGTAAGAAAGACCTTGACTATCACTTAATTGTCTTACATTCATTCTAGATACCTACTTTTTTTCCAGCTTACTTGCTTGATAAATACGTGAATGCTTCATAATATCCGCAAAACTTGCGACGATAGCTTCTTTATATTCGGGATTAAGGACACTAGCGCCTACCTTGTCTAACAGGGCCTGCTCTCGTTCGGGATCATAAATCGCCTTTCCGGTGCGTTGTTTATAAGCACTTACTCGAGTTACCAATTTCATACGTTCTTCCAACAAAGCCACAATCTCATTATCAACGGTGTCAATCTGTTGGCGAATCTCATTTAAGTCCATACTGACCTCCTTTTTTCTCTTCATTATAACAAAAATGACCTGAGGACAAAAGAGCCTCAAGCCATTGAATTGCTTATAAAAAGAGTTTTCTTACCTGACTGATATTACTTTCATTAACAACCAAATATAAGGTTGCTCCTGCTTTTAGACGTGTGTCTCCATGAACAACCTCAGACTGGTCTTGAAAAATCTGAGTGGAAATCAAAACCCCGTCAGGTAAGGTTAAATCCTTAACCAATCGACCAGCTAAACTATCTGTAACTGGTAAATCAATCATCGTCGGTATATTATCAACTTGTTTTGGTTCGTGGGCAATCAGATTGTGAAGCATGGCTTCATAGACGGGTTCTCCTCCCATGAAATCCATGACGAGATAGGCAATCAGGGTCACAACTCCGATTGTCATCAATTGGTGAAGGTCACCCACCATCTCAGTCACTAAAATCATAGCAGTTAGCGGTGCCTTAGATACCGCACCGAAATAACCAGCCATACCAAGAATGATAAAAATAGGGAACTGACTGACTTGTAAGAATCCTAGATTTTCAAAAGCTACCGCAAAGACGCTACCAGAAAGAGCACCTAAAGTCAAAATCGGCAAGAAAATCCCACCAGGAAAACCTGAACCAAAGGACAACATACTCCAAATAAATCGAATAGCCAAGTAGAGGATGGCCACAGTTAGAGCAGGATGTAAACCATTTAGGGCAAGAATCAATTCATTCCCACCACCTAAAAGATATGGAAAATAGAGGCCTATAGGAATGATAAACAGAACTGCCAGAAGGCCATGAAAATGAGATGGCAAGTGGAAGATTTTCCCTAACCCTTGGTAGACCTTACCAATACGTAAGACAACCCACTCATAACCGTATCCAAGCACACCTAGAAAAATCCCCAAAACAATAAGAATCCAATAATCTTTCAAAGGAAATACGGGTAATTTTTCTGTCATAGCAAGAACCGGAACCTGACCAAAGATCCGTAAGGAAACAGCATTAGCCACTAAAGATGCCGTTAAAGCTGTCACCCAAACATGACGTGAGAAATGATGATAGACTTCTTCGACGACAAACAAAAGACCGGCAATCGGGGCATTAAAGGCAGCCGATAACCCTGCTGCCGCTCCTGCAGCAATCAAGACGCGCTTTTCACGTGCAGAGAGCTTAAGACTCTCAGCTAAGCCCTTAGCAGTCATAGCACCAAGTTGAATACTAGGGCCCTCACGTCCCAGCATAAGTCCCATTGAAATCCCAAGGACTCCACCTAGGAACTTACGCCATAATACTGACCACCAAGACGGATGTAAGAGCCCCATCAGTTCCCCTTCAACATGGGGAATTCCTGAGCCCTTGATGTCTTTTTCCTGCTTAATAAGGTAACCAATAAAAAGTGCAATCAAGAGATTAACCAGAACAATTCCCAAAATCAGAAGTGGATTATGAAGAGCGTCTTTGTATATAGCTACAGAAAATTCGGCCCCTTTGGCAATTAACCAGCGAAAAAGACTTACCACTGCTCCTGCCGTCCCCCCCACTAAGAGCCCTCGCCAAACGGACCAAAGGAGATGTTGAGATTGCGTCCTAAAATCTCTTTCTATTTCATTCATAAAAACTCCATTTTTAACTACAATAAAAGCAGACTTTACTCTGCTTTTTTCTTATGCTAATGCTTCTGAAATTTTTTCAGCGAAAGCTTCGAGGTTCTCGATATCTTCATCTTCAGCAGAAAGATCAACCTTGACACTATCTGCTCCTTTAGTCGCCCCTGTGAAAGTGAATTGATTTTCAAATTCATCAACTGAGTGACAGAAATAATCGTAGAAAGTATCTCCTGAACCTACAACACCAAAGATTTTACCTGACAAATCGAGATCAGCCAAATCTTCGTAAAAGTCAACGATTTCATCTGGCAACTCACCATCACCATAAGTGTAAGTCGCTACAATACAGATGTCCGCATCTTCAAAATCAGCGGCATCAACCGTTGTACACTCGTCTACATCTACAGTGTGACCCAATTCTTCCAATTTTTTGGCAACGATATCTGCGATTTCTTCCGTGTTACCGGTCATACTGGCATAAACGATTTTTGCTAAAGCCATAATGTCCTCCAAAATAATAAATTAGCTATATTATATCATATTTCTTCAGAAAATAAATGACCTAATAACTCAAAAAACTGCCCTGATTGGCAGTTTTAAATTGACATTGATTCTTCTTTTTAGACTTTTCTTAGGTGAGTGCGGACGCTAGCGACTTCCTTCGGAATTCCATAGCTAAGTTTTGAGCCTAGTGTCTCAAAACTTCCGAGTGCCTAAAGCTTTTAAACTTTAGGCACTTTTCTCACAACGAAAAGTCTTGTCTACAGCTCGTTCTGAAATTATTAAAGGAACTATCTCATTTCATCTACAGAAAATAGTCTATGTTTTGATAGCCAAGTCACTTGTTAGAGGAAACTAAAACTGCCCATCAGGACAGTTTTAGATTTTGTAAAAGTTCAAAATGTCGATAGACTAGCCATAAGCCAACACCAACTAACAGAATGATAATCACTGCTCTCATGAGACCTCTAAGAAAAGTCAAGAGCCAAGTGAGAAGCATAGAGGTGATTAGCCAACTCCATCCAGAAGCACCGTAAAGGGTTTGAATACTCTCTATGGAATGACTTGTCAACGTTTTTACCCAAGTGGGAATATAAATCCAAATGCTATCACCTGATAAGCCCAAACGATTGGCAATCATGGTTCCTGTTGTTTGCAACCAAGTAAAGACCCCAGCATTGAAAAGAAAAAGGAAGGTTTGCATGGGGTAACGTCTAGCAAGGCGTTTCAAATAGCGCATGACAGCCCCTCCTTAATTAGCATAAAGAGCATGGACCGTATCAATATCCACCTGTTGAATCCCGTAATAAGATCCAGCGGATTGCATAACGGATGTCTTAGAGTCATCATGATCTAAGCCAATAGCATGTCCCAATTCGTGTTCAGCCGTATTAACGATACGCTTGTGAGTATAACCAAAATCACTATTCAAGAGGAAGTAACGATTTAACTTTACATCCACATGAGTGATGCGATTGGTCAAAACATTGGTTTGACTATCTGCTAAACCTGCTGCCTGTGAATTCGCATCGGAATAGTCTGTCGCAACAATGTCAGCCGTTGAGGCATCATCAGTTAAAGTAAAGATGAAAGCACCCGTGTTATTCCAGTTGGTGATAGCTTCCTTATAGGCGGCTACCAAGGTTTCGTCTGTAGATTGTATATAGATGCTGGCTGTATTTTGCGCCCATCTAGCTCCGTTAGACTCTGGAATAGTATCTGTCGTTGATAGGTTAGAGACAACTTTCTCAACGTCACTAGTACTGGTACCACTAAAGCCTAGCTCAACTTGTCGAAAGGCTTGGTTAATATTTGTGGCTAAGGTACTTGAAGAGTTATTGGCATAGTAGACGAGTCCATACCCAATAAGGGCTAGCACTAGGGCAAGTTTAAAGATAGCCCAAATAAGATTCCAAATAAATTGTAAAAGAAGTTTGGGAATATAGAAGATTACTCTGAATAATTTTTTCATTATTGAGCCTCCTTTTCGAAACTTCCCTTAGTATATCAAGCTCTAATAGTTCTGACAAGTAAAAAATATTACTTTAAGCTTTTATCATCTCTTTGATAAGATGTTACAAACTTGACCTATTAAGACAAACGTTCTTCTTTAACGTAATCAATAGGTAACCATTCTAAGTAGGCTTCTAGTTGTTTTTCCCAATAATACCATTCATGTCTTCCATGGTCCGTGCGGTAGTCAATGTCCAAACCAAGAGCTTTCAAATCAGCTACTGCTTTGTTTTGAGAGTCAAAAAGGAAATCCTCAAGACCACACCAGGCAAAGAATTTGGTTTTCTTGTCATGTTGTTTGGCTAGATTGACCAGTTTATGCTGCTCAATGTCTTTTCCTTCTAAATCTCCAAAGACACCTTGCCAGTATTCCTTAGACTCACTCGTTTCATCAGTAATCATCTCCACTGATAATCCAAGGGCACCAGAGAAGGAACCCGCACAAGCAAAGTTATTTGTCGTTAAGGCAAGTTTAAAGGAACCATAGCCACCCATAGATAGTCCAGCGATAAAAGTCTTTTCACGCTTCTTAGTCATACTTGGGAAGAAACGTTGCATGACTTGAGGAAGCTCCTTGGCAATGGCATCGTAATACTTAACACCGTATTTGGTATTTGTATACCATCCATTTTCAGAGTTAGGCATAATAACGATAAGATTAGTCTTACGAAGGAGACGCTGAATATTGGTACGAAAGGCCCAAGAATTATGATTGCCCCCCATGCCATGAAGGAGATAGAGAACCGGAATGTCCGTATCACTTTCCGTTTCAGCAATCTGGTCGCGGTCTGGATAAATGACATCTACTTGACGGTACTGTCCTAGAACGTCTGAAGAGTATTCAATTTGAAAAAAAGCCATTGTATTTTCCTTTCTAAATGTCAGAAAAGCTGGGGTATCCCAGCTTCTGCTTTAAGAAGAAAATCTTGTTGAGATTTACCTCTATTTCGATGAATGCAAGCAAGACGCTCACACCCTTATTGTAACATCAATGATTAACGTACTTCCATAACTACCGGAAGAATCGCTGGGCGACGTTTAGTTTGGTCAAAGAGAAACTTAGCTACATCGTCTCGGACAGCTCCTTTAAGTTCACCCCAATCGAAGCTGTCTCCTGCCAAGTAATTTTCAACGGTAGCATTGACAATGTCAGCAGCCTCACGGAGAATGTCACGGCTCTTCTTAACATAGACGAATCCACGTGTATTCACACGCGCTTTAGAGACAATCTTACGTTCCTTCTTGTTCACAGTGATAGCTACGATAAAGATACCATCTTCAGACAAGACCTTGCGGTCACGAAGGACGATATTACCCACATCACCAATGGCATTACCGTCGATCATCACATCACCAGCTGGAACAGCTCCTTCATGAAGGAAACCTTGATCTTCAGACAAATGCATGATATCACCGCGTTTAACGATATAAATATTTTCTGGAAGAATACCAACTTCCAAGGCTAACTCTGCATGGGCTTGAAGGTCACGGTACTCACCTTGGACAGGGAAGAGATACTGTGGACGAAGGAGATTAATCATCAATTGAAGTTCACGAGCATTGGCATGTCCAGATACACGAAGGCTCTGCGTAATCATCTTAACAGTTCCACCAGCCTTATAGATAGCGTTGTTGACACGTGCCACTACAGCTTCTTTAGCAATGCTTGGAGTTGTTACGATATAAACCAGATCTCCATCCTTAATTTGAACGTAACGGTGACGACCAACAGCCATCTTTTGGAGACCATCGATTGGTTCACCCATACGACCATTTTCAAGGATAATCAACTCGTGGTCTTCAAACTTGTTCATGTCTTTTGGTTTGACAATAAGTTTTTCATGCTCCACAGTCAATTTTTTGAGACGGATGGCTGTGCGGACAATATTTTCAACGTCAAAACCAGTAAGAACAACGCGACGTCCGTGATCAGCAGCTGAATCGAAGACTTGTTGAATACGTACCAAGTTTGAGGCAACTGCAGCAACAATAACACGTCCTTCTGCATCGGCAATGACTTGGTCAATTTCTTGACCAACTTCTGCTTCCGAAGCTGTTTGTTCAGTACTTGTCGCATTTGCTGAGTCTGACAAGAGGGCCAAGACACCTTCACGTCCAATTTCAGCCAAACGACCTAAATCAGTTTTGTAATAAGGACGTGCAGCTTGGTCAAACTTGAAGTCACCAGTATAAACAATATTGCCTTGGTCAGTGCCAAGAACAATCCCCATTGATTCTGGAATAGAGTGGGTTGTTTTAAAGAATGAGACTTCAGCATCTTCAAATTCAATTTCAGTTTCTGCGTCAATAACATGGAAGTTATTGAATTTCTTAACGCCAGCATTTTTTACAAAAAGCTTAGCCAACTCAATAGTAAGTGATGACCCAAAGACTGGTACTTTGACGTCTTGCAAGATATAAGGTAGGGCACCAATGGCATCAGCATGTCCGTGAGTCAAGAAAATCCCTTGGATACGATCTCTATTTTCAATCAAGTAATCTAAGTTAGGGATGACAAAGTCAACACCTAGTTGTTCATTTTCAGGATACTTTAGACCAGCATCCAAGATAAAGATAGAGTCGTTAATCTCAACAATATAGAGGTTCTTAGCATTTTCACGTACTCCACCTAGGGCAATAATTTTAATATCGCTCATGCTTGTTTTTCTCCTTTTTAGTTTGACTCTCTTCTAGAGCCTATTTTTACAGACGGTCCAAGAAGCTGAACGTTCGTGCGAACAGTCTCCTTGTCGATTTACAGGCCACAACAAAAAGTTGCATACTCTTTAAGTATACAACTTTTTAGCTTATTTTACAATTTAGAGTCAGACGAGAGTTACTCAAACATAGCGTAGTAGTCTGTGATATCCAATTGACCTTTTTCTTCCTTGGTAAGGTCTTTAATGATTTGGCCATCCTTCATAACGATAAGACGATTTCCGTATTTAAGGGCATCTTCCATATGGTGAGTAATCATCAAGGCTGTCAAGTGGTCGCCCGTCACAAACTCATCGGTCAACTCCATGAGAGCCACACTTGTCTTAGGATCTAAGGCTGCGGTGTGTTCGTCTAAGAGCAAGAGCTCAGGACGTTTAAGTGTCGCCATCAAAAGACTGAGTGCCTGACGCTGACCACCTGAGAGGAGACCTGCTGGTGTATCTAAGTGTTTTTCTATACCATTACTGATACGTTCAATCAGACCTTGAAATTCCTCTGTGTAGAGATGAATTTGGCGTGATTTAAGACCTCGTTTTTCGCCACGGTATTTGGCAATCAAAAGATTTTCTGCAACCGTCATACGAGGAGCCGTTCCCATTTTAGGATCTTGGAAGACCCGTGAGAGGTACTTGGCACGTTTCTCAGCAGGCAGAGCCGTAACATCCTCACCCATGATGAAAATATGACCACTGGTCAACATGAGGGTCCCAGCAATGACATTGAAGAGGGTTGATTTTCCAGCACCATTTCCACCAAGAATGGTAATAAAATCACCTTCTCTAATGGTAAGATTGACATGGTCCAGGATGGTTTTTTCGGTATCAAAACCATTATTAACCTTAACAGTCGCATCTTTAAGTTCTACAATAGCTGTCATCGTGATAAGGTCACCCCCTTAAAGAATTTTCGGCGTAGGACAGGCGAGATCAAGCAAATGGCCAGAACAATCGCACTAAAGAGTTTGAGGTAGTTCGTGTTAAAGCCAAGAGCGATAACTGCTGTCAAAAGGAACTGATAGAGGATTGAACCAATACAGATGGCAATCAAACGTTCCAACAGAGTCAAGTTAGTCGCATAGAGGACCTCACCAATGATGATGCTGGCAAGACCAATGACGATAACACCAATACCTTTAGAAACATCGGCATAACTGTCCTGTTGACTAATCAAGGCTCCTGAGAGGGCAATGATACCGTTTGAGATAACAAGACCCATCACTTCCATATTGTCTGTGTTGATACCAAAAGATTTGGCCATGTCTCTATTATCACCTGTGGCAATATATGCTTGACCTAGGCGCGTGTTAAGAAAGGCAATCAAGGCAGTGATAACAATGGTTACAGCAATGAGACCAACAATCAAGAGGTTGTAGTCCTTGCTGAAAGGAAGTAAATCTTGAATAGTCTTAATATCAAGAAGTCCTAGGTTGGCCCTTCCCATAATCATAAGCATGACTGAGTTAAGAGAAGTCATGACCAAAATCCCTGCCAAAATAGTAGGAATTTCTCCCTTAGTATAGAGGAGACCAGTCACAAGTCCAGCACCACAGCCGGCCAAAACAGCAACCAAGGTTGCTAAAATTGGGTTCCAACCAAAGTTCATAAGAGTTACTGCTACTGCCCCACCAAGAGGAAAGGAACCTTCTGTTGTCAAATCAGGAAAATCCAAGATACGGAAAGTCATGTAAATCCCAAGACCTAGGATTCCGTATAGAAGCCCCTGATAAATAGATGAAATAATCATAAGTCCTCCTTATTTATCAGCTTTAACAGCGATGTCTGACTGTTTAAGCACATCGTCAGGGATGGTGATGTTGAGGTCTTGAGCAACTTTAAGGTTGAGCGTTGGAGTACCATCATCAATAACATCAACTGGGACATCCTTAACTTTCTTACCTTTAAGAACCTTAACAGCACTACGAGCTGTGGCTTTTCCAAGTTCATATTGGCTTTGAGCAACTGAGGCCAAACCGCCCTCTTTCACCATAGTATCGACAGTCGTATAAACTGGAATCTTAGCTTGGTTGGCTGATGAGATTACTGTTGAAAAGGCTGAGGCAATAGTATTATCTTGAGGTGTCCAGATAGCATCTACCTTACCAGTCATGACTGACATAGTTGTATTGATTTCATTGGTTGATGGTACGGCATACTCGACCACATTTAGACCATCTTTTTCAGCAAATTTCTTAAAGCTCTCAACCTGTGATTTGGAATTATCCTCGCTTGAAGCGTAGAGAATACCAATTGTCTTAGCATTTGGTGTCAATGATTTGACCAATTCCACTGTCTGCTTAATCGGCACTTGGTTAGAGGTACCAGTGACATTGCCTTCTGGATGCTTGAGGTCCTTAACCAATTTGGCCCCAACAGGGTCTGAGATAGCTCCCATAATAACTGGAATATTCTTGGTAGCTGCCGCTAGTCCTTGTGCTGCTGGCGTTGCAATACCGATAACGACATCATTCTTGTCATTGACCAATTGTTTGGACATGGTTTGAATTTTAGACTGGTCTCCTTCGGCATTTAGGAGGGTGATTTTAACCTTGTCTCCCTTATAACCAGCTTCCTTAAGACCATCCTCAATTCCCTTCTCGATTTGATCCAGGGCATCGTGAGTCACGAACTGGAGGATTCCTACTTTGACGACCTTATTAGCATCTTGGTGCTCTTTTTTGAAAAGATCTGTACCAATAGAACCGAGCGTCAAGATAGCTAAGAAAACCAAAGTCCAAATTAAACGCTTGTTTTTCATATGTGTCTCCTTCTATAAATTCTTCCTTTCTATTGTAAGTCATTTTCAGTCAATTAGCAATATTCTTAATTTATAAAAATTACCTTTCTCAAAGAAAAAGAATCAGAACACGATGTCTGATTCTTTTTCCTATTATTACTGATATTGTGTCAAGTCTAGCTTCATAATATAAAAGTAAAGGTCGCCATATTGTCCTTTGTAGCCAATATCATGTCCGTTTATAGTCACCTTAGTGACTGGCGTTGAATCCGGTAAGGCAATCCAACAAGCTTGCTGTGCTCTGACAAATTCATTGTAATCTTCAAAAGATGTGTATTTTTCTTGCTTTGCAGTATTTAAATAAGTTACTTCAATCATTGATGAGCCTCCTTAAAATCCTTTAACTAAAGTCTAGATTACTCTTCCTAGAGACCAAAGTCAATCATGACGACTTAAATGGCGAAGCATTCAGAGTATATAAATAGACCCCATGGTAAATACCATGAGGTCTATTTTGATTGGATTCTGGATTCTTAATATCCTAAACGACTGTTAAATCATTTTACTGTTTACGTCGTTTTCCGGCAAAGAGTCCAAATCCTGCTAGAAGACTCGCCAAACCGACGATTGCAAGGTCTGAATCCTCGCTACCAGTTTCTGGAAGTTGAGCTGTCTTATCAGTTGGATTGATAAAGCGTGCTTCTTCTTTCGTTTCTGGAAGGACCGGAGCCTTAGGCTCTTCTGTTTGTGGAGCTGGCTGTGGCTCTGGTGTCGGAGTTGTATCCGGTACTGGTGTTGGAGTCACAATTTGTTTGTAGATGTGTTGAGTATTACCATTTTCATCTACAACTGTCTTCACAAATTCATAACCTGGGATGTCTTTCTTCGGTTGTTGGCCATCTTCGGTTGGGTAGCCTGGAATTGGCTTACCATTTTCATCAACATATGATGTCGTTACTTGCTCGTAGACATGTTCGATATCACCATTTGGCAATTTCTTAGTTTCTACAAAGCGGTAACCTGGAATGTCAGCTTTTGGTTGCTCACCATCAACTGTAGGATATCCTGGGATTTCCTTACCTTCTTTATCGACAAACTTAGTGATTGGAAGGACAGTTGGTGTGTAGGTAGCTGAAGCTTTAGTTCCGTTCACATCTTCACGAACCACTGTGACTGCTGGTGCAGTTCCTGTAAATTCAGGTTCTGGAGTGAAGGTTACAGTTCCATCTGCTGCTACTGTGTAGGTACCAACACCTGAAATAGTCTTGGTCGTTGAACCATCGTCAAATGTTGCTGGAACTTGGTTATTCATTGGTACACGGCTATCGCCTTCAGTAAAGCTTGGCTTACCTGTTTGCGTTTGACCCTTATTACCAATTGAAGTAACTGATTCTGCAGTTGGTGTTACTGGTGTAACGGTTGGTGTATAGGTAGCTGTAATAGCTGTACCGTTCTTATCAACACGTTTCACAGTCACGCCTGTACCTGTTCCTGTGAATGCTTTTTCTGGAACGAAGGTTACTGTTCCGTCTGAAGCAACTGTGTAAGTTCCTTCACCTGGGATAACTTTCGTTGTTGAACCATCCTCAAATGTCGCTGGAACGTCATCATCCATTGGGACACTTGGGTTACCTGGCGTGAAGCTTGGTTTACCTGTTTGCGTTTGACCTTGGATGTCTGTAGATGTTGCAGGTTCACCTGTTGGAGTCACAGGAGTTACGGTTGGCGTGTAAGTTGCTGAGGCTTTGGTTCCGTTCACATCTTCACGAACAACTGTCACTGCTGGAGCTTCACCAACGAATGATTTCTCAGGTACGAATGTAACTGTTCCGTCTACTGCTACTGTATAAGTACCAACGCCTTCTACTGTCTTAGTTGTTGAACCATCGTCAAATGTTGCTGGAACGTCATCGTTCATTGGCACACGGCTATCACCTTCGGTGAATACAGGTTTACCAGTTTGTGTTGCACCCTGGATGTCAGTAGATACTGCTGGAGTTGCAGTCGGTGTGACTGGTGTAACAGTTGGTGTGTATGTCGCAGAGGCTTTAGTGCCGTTCATGTCTTCACGAACGACTGTGACTGCTGGTGCAGTTCCAACAAATGATTTTTCTGGTACAAAGGTTACTGTTCCATCAGCTGCTACTGTGTAAGTACCAACACCATCTACAGTCTTCGTAGTTGAGCCATCATCGAAAGTTGCTGGAACATCATCGTTCATAGGCACACGGCTGTCACCTTCAGTAAATTCAGGCTTACCAGTTTGTGTAGCACCTTGGATATCAGTTGATTCAGCTGGTGTTGCAGTTGGAGTTACTGGTGTCACAGTTGGTGTGTACTTAGCTGTAATCTCAGTACCGTTCTTATCAACACGTTTAACCGTTACGCCTGAAGCAGTTCCAGTGAATGATTTTTCTGGAACGAAAGTTACGGTTCCATCTGGAGAAACAGTGTATGTTCCTTCACCATCTACTGTCTTAGTCGTTGAGCCATCTTCGAAAGTAGCTGGAGTATCTTCATCGATTGGAACATTTGGATTTCCTTCGGTGAAGCTTGGTTTACCTGTTTGTGTTGCACCTTGGATATCTGTTGATGTCGCATCTTCAGATGTTGGAGCGACTGGAGTAATCTTAGGTGTGTATGTTGTTTCTACTGTTGTTCCATTTGTATCAGCTGCTTGAACTTTAACTGGGACAACATCACCTGAATAAGATTTATCCGTTGGTGTGAAGGTTACGACACCTGTGTCTTTATCAACTGTGAAGGTACCAATAATATTGCCCGCTGGTGATTTCGCAAACACCGCCGCTGCTGGTTGGCCATTTTCATCAAGAAGGGTAATAGTATCTTTGTCAATTGGAGCAACTGAATCACCCTCAGTAAAGGTTACAGTTCCCGTCTGAACTACTCCTTGAGGTCCTGTTGATTCTGCCGGTGTTGCAGTCGGTGTGACTGAAGTTACGGTTGGTGTGTAAGTCGCTGAAGCCTTAGTACCATTTACATCTTCACGAACAACAGTCACTGCTGGTGCAGTTCCGACGAATGATTTTTCTGGAACAAAGGTTACAGTTCCGTCCGCTGCTACTGTGTATGTACCGACACCGTCAACTGTCTTAGTCGTTGTGCCATCTTCGAAGGTTGCTGGAACATCATCGTTCATTGGTACACGGCTGTCACCTTCAGTAAATTCAGGCTTACCTGTTTGAGTTTGACCTTGTTTACCTGTTGATGTTGTTGGTTCAGCAGTTGGTGTAACTGGAGTTACTGTTGGTGTGTACTTAGCTGTGATCTCAGTACCGTTCTTATCAACACGTTTAACCGTTACGCCTGTACCTTCTCCTGTAAATGATTTTTCTGGTACGAAGGTTACAGTTCCGTTCGGAGCGACTGTGTAAGTTCCTTCTCCTGGAATTGTCTTCGTAGTTGAGCCATCGTCAAAGGTTGCAGGTGTATCATCATCCATTGGGATTGCAGGGTTACCAGGTGTGAAGCTTGGGGTACCTGTTTGAGTTTGACCTTGGATGTCTGTAGATGTTGCAGGATCAGCAGTTGGTACAACAGGAGTGATCTTAGGTGTGTAAGTTGTCTCAGCAACCGTTCCGTTCGTATCTTTACCTTGAACCTTAACTGGAACAACATCACCTGAGTAAGATTTATCCGTTGGTGTGAAGGTTACAACACCTGTTTCTTTATCAACAGTGAAGGTACCGATCACATCACCTGCTGGTGATTTCGCATCAACTGATGCTGCTGGCTGACCATTTTCGTCAAGGAGAGTAATGGTATCCTTGTCGATTGGTGCAACTGGGTCACCTTCAGTGAAGGTTACAGTTCCAGTTTGAACCACACCTTGAGGGGCTTCTGATTCAGCTGGAGTTGCTGTTGGAGTTACTGGTGTCACAGTTGGTGTGTACTTAGCAGTAACTGGAGTACCGTTCTTATCGACACGTTTAACCGTTACGCCTGAACCTTCTCCTGTGAATGATTTTTCTGGTACAAAGGTTACGGTTCCGTCTGGAGCAACAGTGTAAGTTCCTTCACCTGGAATGGTCTTCGTAGTTGAGCCATCTTCAAATGTTGCAGGTGTATCATCATCCATTGGAACATTTGGATTACCAGGTGTGAAGCTTGGGGTACCTGTTTGCGTTTGACCTTGTTTGTCATTAGATGTTGTATCTTCTGCAGTTGGTGTAACAGGAGTTACGGTTGGTGTATAAGTTGCAGAAGCTTTTGTTCCGTTCATATCTTCACGGACAACTGTCACGGCTGGTGCTTCACCAGTGAATGATTTTTCAGGGACAAAAGTTACAGTTCCGTCTGCTGCTACTGTGTAAGTACCAACGCCGTCAACTGTCTTAGTAGTTGAGCCATCGTCAAATGTAGCTGGAACATCATCGTTCATTGGCACACGGCTATCGCCTTCAGTGAATACAGGTTTACCAGTTTGAGTCGCACCTTGGATATCTGTAGATGTTGCTGGCTCAGCTGTTGGTGTTACTGGTGTCACAGTTGGTGTGTACTTAGCTGTGATTTCAGTACCGTTCTTATCCACGCGTTTCACTGTTACACCTGAAGCAGTTCCAGTGAATGATTTTTCTGGGACGAAGGTTACGGTTCCATCTGGAGAAACAGTGTAAGTTCCTTCGCCATCTACTGTCTTAGTGGTTGAACCATCTTCGAAGGTAGCAGGTGTATCTTCGTCGATTGGAACATTTGGATTACCTTCTGTGAAGGTTGGTTTACGTGTTTGAGTGGCACCTTGGATATCAGTCGATGTTGCATCTTCGGAAGTTGGAACAACTGGAGTAATCTTCGGTGTGTATGTTGTTTCAACTGTAGTTCCATTTGCATCAGCTGCTTGAACCTTAACCGGAACAACATCACCTGAGTAAGATTTATCCGTTGGTGTGAAGGTCACAACACCAGTTTCTTTATCAACTGTGAAGGTACCGATCACATCACCTGCTGGTGATTTCGCTTCTACTGATGCTGCAGGTTGACCATTTTCATCAAGAAGAGTAATGGTATCCTTGTCGATTGGTGCAACTGGGTCACCTTCAGTAAAGGTTACAGTTCCAGTTTGAACCAAACCTTGAGGTCCAGTAGATTCAGCTGGTGTTGCAGTTGGAGTTACTGGAGTTACAGTTGGTGTGTAAGCTGCAGAGGCTTTGGTTCCATTCTTATCTTCACGAACAACCGTTACGGCTGGTGCTTTACCTGTGAATGATTTCTCAGGAACAAAGGTTACAGTTCCGTCTGCGGCTACTGTGTAGGTACCAACGCCATCTACTGTCTTAGTTGTTGAGCCATCGTCGAAAGTAGCTGGAACGTCATCGTTCATTGGCACACGGCTGTCGCCTTCAGTAAATACAGGCTTACCTGTTTGGGTTTGACCTTGCTTACCTGTTGTTTCAACTGGTGTTGCAGTTGGTGTGACTGGAGTTACAGTTGGTGTGTAGGTTGCAGAAGCCTTAGTGCCATTCTTATCTTCACGGACAACTGTCACGGCTGGTGCTTCACCAGTGAATGATTTTTCAGGGACAAAAGTTACAGTTCCGTCTGCTGCTACTGTGTAAGTACCAACGCCGTCAACTGTCTTAGTAGTTGAGCCATCGTCAAATGTAGCTGGAACATCATCGTTCATTGGCACACGGCTATCGCCTTCAGTGAATACAGGTTTACCAGTTTGAGTCGCACCTTGGATATCTGTAGATGTTGCTGGCTCAGCTGTTGGTGTTACTGGTGTCACAGTTGGTGTGTACTTAGCTGTGATTTCAGTACCGTTCTTATCCACGCGTTTCACTGTTACACCTGAAGCAGTTCCAGTGAATGATTTTTCTGGGACGAAGGTTACGGTTCCATCTGGAGAAACAGTGTAAGTTCCTTCGCCATCTACTGTCTTAGTGGTTGAACCATCTTCGAAGGTAGCAGGTGTATCTTCGTCGATTGGAACATTTGGATTACCTTCTGTGAAGGTTGGTTTACGTGTTTGAGTGGCACCTTGGATATCAGTCGATGTTGCATCTTCGGAAGTTGGAACAACTGGAGTAATCTTCGGTGTGTATGTTGTTTCAACTGTAGTTCCATTTGCATCAGCTGCTTGAACCTTAACCGGAACAACATCACCTGAGTAAGATTTATCCGTTGGTGTGAAGGTCACAACACCAGTTTCTTTATCAACTGTGAAGGTACCGATCACATCACCTGCTGGTGATTTCGCTTCTACTGATGCTGCAGGTTGACCATTTTCATCAAGAAGTGTAATCGAATCCTTGTTAATTGGAGCTACTTCATCACCTTCAGTGAAAGTTACAGTTCCAGTTTGAACTAGACCTTGAGGTCCAGTAGATTCAGCTGGTGTTGCTGTCGGTGTGACAGGAGTTACAGTTGGTGTGTAAGTTGCAGAAGCTTTGGTTCCATTCTTATCTTCACGAACAACTGTTACAGCTGGTGCAGTTCCAGTAAATGATTTCTCAGGAACAAAGGTTACAGTTCCGTCCGCTGCTACTGTGTAAGTACCAACGCCATCTACTGTCTTAGTAGTTGAACCATCATCGAAGGTTGCTGGAACGTCATCGTTCATTGGCACACGGCTGTTGCCTTCAGTAAATTCAGGCTTACCTGTTTGAGTTTGACCTTGTTTACCAGTAGATGTTGTATCTTCCGCAGTCGGTGTTACTGGTGTCACAGTTGGTGTGTAAGTCGCTGAAGCTTTGGTTCCGTTCTTATCTTCACGAACAACAGTTACAGCTGGTGCTGTTCCAGTAAATGATTTCTCTGGGACGAAAGTTACGGTTCCGTCTGCTGCTACTGTGTATGTACCAACGCCATCAACTGTCTTGGTAGTCGAGCCATCATCAAATGTTGCTGGAACATCTTCATTGATTTCTACTGTTTTCTCAACGCCATCAACTGTTACTGTTCCACCCTTGAATTCAGGTTTACCTGTTTGAGTAGCACCTTGAATATCAGTTGTTTCAGCTGGTGTAGCTGTTGGGGTTACTGGAACAATTTCAGGTGTGTAGGTTGTATCCACCTTGATGCCGTTTGAGCTTTCAGCTTGAACCTTAACAGGCGTTACTTTACCTGTGTAAGATTTGTCAGTTGGTGTGAAGGTCACTTGTCCAGTTGCTGGATCAATTGAGTACGTACCGATTTCAGTTGTACCATCTTCAGCAAAGGCTGGCGTAGTCGCCACTTCATTACCATCTTTGTCCAAAAGTGTGTAGCTATTATCTTTGATTGTAATAGCTTTATCTTGACCATTTACTTGAACAGTTGCACCTTCAAAGGTTGGTGTTCCAGTTTGTGTCGCACCTTGGATATCTTTAGATGTAGCTGGTTTAGCTGTTGGAACAGCTGCTACAACAGTTGGTGTATAAGTTGCATCAGATGTGATGGTTGCAGTCTTACCGTCAGCATTGGTAATAGTCGCAGTTGCCTGAACTGTTACACCTGTTGCAGTACCTACAAAGTCTTTTTCAGGTGTGAAGGTAACCGCTCCAGTCGTTGGATCAATCGTATATGTTCCTTCACCTGCTACTGTTACAGTAGTTTCATCAGTCGGTTGACCAGTTGCTGGATCCACCAATTTCTTGCTTGTGATTTCAGCAGTCTTATCGTTACTCAAATCAAAGGTCGGTGTTTGTGTTTGAGGAACATTTTGAACATCCTCAGATACCTTGTCTGTAGGAGTAATTGTAATTGGTGTTACTGATGGTGTGTAAGTCGCTGAAGCTTTAGTACCATTCATGTCTTCACGAACGACTGTAACTGCTGGGGCTGTTCCTGTAAAGCTTGGTTCTGGAACAAATGTCACAGTTCCGTCTGCTGCTACTGTGTAGGTACCGACACCATCAACTGTCTTAGTTGTTGAGCCATCGTCAAATGTTGCGGCAACATCATCATTCATCGGCACACGGCTGTTACCCTCAGTAAATACAGGCTTACCTGTTTGAGTGGCACCTTGAACATCTGTTGATTCAGCTGGAGCTGCAGTTGGCGTTACCGGAGTCACAGTTGGTGTGTAAGTCGCTGAAGCTTTAGTACCGTTCATGTCTTCACGAACGACTGTGACTGCTGGTGCTGTGCCTGTAAATGATTTCTCAGGAACAAATGTCACAGTTCCGTCTGCTGCTACTGTGTAAGTACCAACGCCGTCAACTGTCTTAGTTGTTGAACCATCGTCGAAGGTTGCTAGAACAGCTTCATTGATAGCCACTGTTTTCTCAACACCATCAACAGTTACTGTTCCACCCTTGAATTCAGGTTTACCTGTTTGAGTGGCACCTTGGATATCTGTTGTTTCAGCTGGTGTTGCTGTCGGCGTTACCGGTACGATTTCAGGCGTGTAGGTTGTATCTACCTTAATACCGTTTGAACTTTCAGCTTGAACCTTGACTGGTGTTACCACACCTGTGTATGATTTATCTGTCGGTGTGAAAGTGACTCGACCTGTAGCTGAATCGATTGAATATGTACCAATTTCAGTTGTACCATCAGCAGCATAAGCTGGTGTGCTTGTCACTTCATTGCCATCATTATCCAAAAGTGTGTAGCTATTATCTTTAATGGTAATAGCTTTATCTTCACCATTTACTTGAACAGTTGTTCCTGCAAAGGTTGGTGTACCTGTTTGAGTCGCACCTTGGATATCTTTAGATGTAGCTGGTTTAGCTGTTGGAACAGCTGCTACAACAGTTGGTGTATAAGTTGCATCAGATGTGATAGTTGCAGTCTTACCGTTAGCATTTGTAATCGTAGCAGTTGCCTGAACAGTTACTCCTGCTGCAGTACCAACAAAGTCTTTCTCAGGTGTGAACGTAACTGCTCCAGTCGTTGGATCAATTGTATAGCTACCTTCACCTGCTACTGTTACAGTAGTTTCATCAGTCGGTTGACCAGTCGCTGGATCCACCAATTTCTTGCTTGTAATTTTTGCAGTCTTGTCACTACTCAAATCAAAAGTTGGTGTTTGGGTTTGAGGAACGTTTTGAACATCCGCAGAAACCTTATCTGTAGGAGTCACTGTGATAGGTGTTACAGTTGGTGTGTACTTAGCTGTTGCTGTCTTAACAGCATCAGCTGGCACATCTCCATCTTTATCGTAACCAACCCCTGCAGTAAGTGAAACAGTTACACCAGTAGCTGTTCCAGTAAAGCTTGGTTCTGGAGTGAAAGTCACTTGACCAGTTGTAGGATTGATTGTATATGTTCCTTCACCTGCTACTGTTACAGATGAATCATCAGTCACTTGACCAGTAGCTGGATCCACTAATTTTGCAGGGTAAGTAAGACTAGGTGTGATAGAAATCTTTTCACCATTCGAATTCGTAACTGTTGTATTAAAGGTAGGAGTTTCAGTTTGAGTTGCTCCTTGAACATCGGTTGATGTTTTATCAACCCCTTCAATATTACTTGGTGTAACAGTTGGAATGTAGAGACCATCCATGGTATTTAAAACAGTATCTACGTTAGCTTCGTCAGCTGGGAATTTTGTTGACCAACCAGTATCATAGCCATTGCTGTCTGTACGACGGATAGAGATGCCATCAGCTGTTCCAAGGAAGTGATCTTCTGGAATGAATTCCACATCCACGTCTGTACCATTACCAGTAATCTTGTATTTACCTTGACCAGGGACTACATAATAACCTTCAGAATCTAAAGTAGCTTTGTTACCATTTGAATCAACGATGTATGGTTCTACTGTTTCATCAATTTTAGCTGACTCAGTTCGGCTATATTTTTGCAAACCACGAGCAGTAAAGGCTACAGTAGCGGTTTGCTTAGCACCTTGAACCCCAGTGGTTTCTTTAAACTCCCCTTTTGGTGGATGGGTGATTTGAGTCTTGAAGTCCTCCACTTCCCCAGATAAGGCCATACCAGTTGGGCTTTCGATTTCTTTTGCATTCTTAGCAATACGGATTCGAACTCCTAATTCATTAACACTTGGGTCAATGTAGGTTTTGCTATTAGCAAATGTTAATTGAACCGTACCATCTTTGGTAATGGTTGCTAGATTCGAACGCTCATCTTCATCAAAGGTTCCATTTTGGTTAAAGTCAACCCAACCGTAAATGTTAGCTTGTGATGCCCCATCGGTATGAGCTTCAACTGAAATGGTGTAATTACCTGGACGCGTCCGGTCCATCTTGATCATCTCATTGGTTGTCCCTTTAAGATCATCTGGAAGCAACTGGTCGACTCCTTCATCGGCCGTGGTTGAGTTATCGTCACCAAACCAGTCAAGAACCGTATTTTCATCCATATCTGGGCTCACATTACCAATATATGGTTGATTTACTTTAGCACCAGTTATACCATCTACAGTTGCAATGGTGTGCATAGCTTTTCCGTATGACTCAGGGGCGTCCCCTTCATCAATTGGGAAGAATCCTAGCATTGCTGACTGTTTACCACCTGAAGCGACATAAAGCCCCACTTCAGAGGCACCACGCGTCATAACGATTGGAACAGTATAATTACCTTCAGAAATGTTTGGTCCAAAGATACCGGTTCCTAGACCACCTGTAACTTTGTCAGGATTTCCAAAATACTTCCAAGCTACTGGTTTCTTTTCTGGTCCAACTTCAGTAGATCTACGAAGTTGGTTTAAGTTGGTATTATTAAATTTAGGATTAGGTCCAAAAAGATTTTCAGTATCTTGTGGTGAATATGTTACAGAAGTACTTGGTCTGGTAAACTTTTTCCATTCTCCAATATGCTGCCAACCTTCTCCATTGGTAGTAAACATAACTAATTCACCTGGGTTAGCAGACTCCCCATCAGCCATAACAATAGCTGGCTTAACTGTCTTACCACGGAAGGTTGCAGAGATTTCAAACTGAACTCCAATATTTCCACCATTCAAAGCTGAACTTATGGTAGTCTTCTTGGTTTTCGTATCAATATTCTCAAATCTGATTTCAGTCCAATTATTTTGGGCATCAGCGACGATTTTGGCCTCTTCACCATTGTTAAAAGCTTGCTTAGCAGCATTTGAAGTGACTCCACTTACATAACCATTTTTTGCATTTGGATCATAGGTTGCTTTTTCAGCTTCTGTAGCCCCTTGATTTTCCATCCGTTTCTTATAGATTTCAGTCGCTTGGAAAGGTTTCAAAGATTTGACTTTTACAGTAACTACATAACCAGGCATGATTTCCTTGGTATAGGTAGACCCAACTTGAAGAGCCAATTTTTCTTCTAAGTTCTCAGTTGGTTTAAGTTCACTTTTAGGAACTAATGTTGTAGTTGTTCCTGTCCAGTTAGCTACATCTCCAAAGTCCAACCATGCAATTTGGCTAGCTAAAGATTTAGCATCAACATTTGGTGTAAAGTCTGGCTTTTCAACTTTTGGAGTTGAGGTTGCATCTTCTACATCATCCCCAATCAAGCTCTCGTCATTAGGGTCACCAATCGCACGGCGTGTACGACGTCGACCAGAAGTTTCTGCTGTTACTACAGGTTGCTCTACAGCAGACGCTTCGACACCACTTGAAAGAGCATTCGTTGTTGAAGCATTCGCTTGAACGTCCACACTTTGAGCTTCAGATGCTGTTTCTGAAGTAGGTGTCTCAGATGAAGATGCTGTAACAGATGCTGTCGTTGAAATTCCCGCAGTATTGCCTACACTTGTAGAACTAGCAACGCTAGTGGTAGATGCTGCCGTACTTGCTGACGTTGACGAAGCTGCTTGAGATGTTGTTTCACTAGAAGCTTGTGTTGTCGACGTTTCAGAATTAGCTGCGTTAGCATTTGAAACAGTTTGAGACTGACTATTAGTCTCAGTACTAGATAAAATATTTGCGACTTCCGTTGAAGCTTGTGCAGCAACAGCAGTCTGTGAAGATAACTCATCACTCACTGTTGCAGTAGTGCTAGTTACATCTCCTGCTTGCACTTGGTTAGCTGTTTCATCGGCAGATACTTGACTAGCAGTACCAACCATAACAAGTGTTCCAAGCAAGACCGAACAAACGCCTACATTCAACTTACGAATCGAAAATCGACTTATACGATCATTAAATAAATCTTTACCCACTTTGGTAATCCTCCACACATATACAATTAAGTATCTCACCCCTCAATGAGATTAAAAGTATTTAAAAATACTAATCGTTAAACATTCTAACAAATTTCCTAATATTTGTGAAAAGTTTTGCTCATATTTTCAAATATTTTAAAAAATTTACTTAAATAAAATCAGGTAAACAATAGAGTAATTGTATATATATTACTTATTTATAAGGATTTTAATGCATGTTTTCATAATTATTTATTTTTAGAATTATCAGTAAAAAGAAACTTATGATTTCATATTTTTCAAAAATCGATTTTCAGAATTAACAATTTATTAGATATTTTAAATTAATAAGTCATTATTTAAATATAAATAGATAGTTATTTAAGAAGTCTACCTAGAAAATATGGTTCACAATCGTCCTAACTATGGTTTAAAAGCCTATTTAGCGCCTTTCTGTAACTCGTAGTTTTCAAGAAAACAGTATTTCTTAGAAAAGATATTTTCCCTCTTCTCTAAAAATCTTCTAGGTCCTATGACACAGATTCTCGTTTTATACGACATTTAGGACTAAAGCTATTTAAAATGCCAAATGTAATAAATATTAAATTCGCCACTTCTTCATTTCTTATTATTATCCGATTGATTTACCTACCTACGAAAAAAAGCTCCATAATTTCTTCAATAGCTAAACCACTAAAAAGATTATAGAGCAAAAAAAGAAGACCCCAAGGATCTTCCTTCTATTTAAGTACTACTTAAATTATTTTACTGTGCGGATACGCATAGTGTTTGTACCACCTGTACCTACTGGAACACCAGCAACGATAACAATGTTGTCACCAGATTCTACAAGACCTGATTCCAATGCAACTTTTTCAGCAACATCAAACATATCATCAGTTGAGCTTGGTTTTTCAGTAACTACTGGAATAACACCCCAGTTAAGCATCAATGATTTTTGAGTAATTTCATCGAATGTTACAGCCAAGATATCAGCTTCTGGACGGTATTTAGAAATCAAACGAGCAGTGTTACCTGATTCAGTAAGAGCAACAATAAGTTTGATATCCATTGAGTTAGTAGCATCTTTAACTGCAGATGCAACTACTTCAGTCTTAGTTGAACGGTCAAATGTTGATGAATCAAGACGACCATACTCTTTAAGAAGAGTTTGAGCGTTTTTATCAATTGTAGCCATTGTACGAACTGATTCAACTGGGTATTTACCATTTGCAGACTCACCAGAAAGCATTGTAGCATCTGTACCATCGATAACTGCGTTAAATACGTCAGATACTTCAGAACGAGTTGCACGTGGTTTTTCTGTCATTGTTTCAAGCATGTTAGTAGCTGTAACAACAACTTTACCAGCAGCGTTTACTTTAGTGATGATCATTTTTTGGTAAACTGGAACCATTTCGAATGGTACTTCGATACCCATGTCACCACGAGCGATCATGATACCGTCAGCAGCTTCGATGATTTCATCGATGTTATCGATACCTTGTTGGTTTTCGATTTTAGCCAACAATTGAACATGACCGTTACCAGTTTCTTCACAGATAGCACGAACTTCTTGTACGTCTTTTGCAGTACGTACGAATGAGATAGCGATAAAGTTAAGACCTTGTTCAAGACCAAAACGGATATCAGCGTTATCACGTTCAGCAAGTGCTGGGAAAGGAATTTTAGTGTAAGGGATGTTTACACCTTTTTGTTTAGCGATGATACCATCATTTTCAACTTCAACGATGAATTCACGTTTTTCAGCATCTTTGTCTACAACACGAAGACCAAGTTTACCATCATCGATAAGAACTTGTTTACCAACTTCTACATCGTCAAAAACGTCAAGTGCACCTGCAACGTTCAAAGCGATAACGTCGCGAGTTGATTTGATACCTTGTTTAGTAGCAACACGAATTTGTTCACCAGTTTTGTATGCATACTCTTTAGCATCACCTTCGAACAATTCAGTACGCATTTCAGGTCCTTTTGTATCAAGAAGGAAACCTACTTTTTGACCAGCAAGGTCTTCTGCCATACGAACGACATCCATACGTTCACCTTGTTCAGCGTGGTCACCATGTGAGAAGTTGAAACGGAAAACGTTGGCACCTTCCTTGATCAATTGAGCAATGTTTTTAGCAGATGCTTCACGGTCAAGTTTTTCACCCCAGTAACCATCTTCACCAAATTTTTTGCCGCCACGGATTTCAACCGCAGGACCAAGTGTTGCAACGATTTTTACGCGTTTATTCATGATAAATAAAAACTCCCTTATATTTTTTGTCGCCCTAGCGACGGATTAACAATAATTTAAATAACCGAGATTAGCTCAAGTTAGCCAATGAACGGTTAAGGTCTGCAAAGTCAAGACGAGCTTTGTGTGGATTGTTAACGATAATTTTACCGTCTTCAGTAAGACTGAACAAAGCGCCTTCTTCTGCTGTACCAAGGATTGGGCTTTCAACAAGCTCTTCATTGTGGATACCAACAGCTACACCACCAATACCTTGTTTAAGGAGGTCAACCGCATGAGCACCCATCCATGAAGCAAGAACACGGTCACGCGGAGTTGGCGAACCACCACGAACCACGTGTCCAATGTTTGTTGCACGAAGATCTGAAGTATCTCCAGCTTCTTTCATTTTAGCTGCAAATTCTTCAGCACCCATAACACCTTCAGCAAGTACGATTACGTGGTGAGTTTTAACACCTGATTCGTAACCTTCTTTAACTTTACGGACAACTTCGTTGATGTCGTACTCTTCTTCAGGTACGATAATTTGGTCTGCACCAGAAGCGATACCAGCCCAAAGAGCGATATCACCAGCGTGACGTCCCATAACTTCAACGACAAAAGTACGTCCGTGACTGAAAGCAGTGTCTTGAATTTTATCGATAGCTTCTGTTGCAGTTGCAACAGCAGTATCAAAACCAATTGTATAGTCTGTACCAACGATATCGTTATCGATAGTTCCTGGAAGACCAACAGCTGGGAAACCATGTTCAGTCAAACGCATAGCACCATGGTAAGAACCATCTCCACCAATAACTACTACACCTTCGATTCCATGTTTTTTAAGTTGCTCAATACCTTTAAGTTGACCCTCAAGTTGGGCAAACTCAGGATAGCGAGCAGACTGAAGGAAAGTACCACCACGGCTGAGGATGTTGTCTACGCCTTTGGCATCAAGTTGGAAGATATCTCCTTCAACCATACCAGCGTATCCACGGTTAATGCCGAATACTTCAATTCCTTCAGAAATTGCTTTGAGAACAACTGCGCGAGCGGCAGCGTTCATACCAGGGGCATCTCCACCACTAGTCAAAACAGCAATACGTTTCATTATTCCTGATACTCCTTTTATATATTTAACATTTTCATTATAACATAAAGAATTCTAAATGGCTTTAAATTTGAAAAGATTTATTGTTTTTTTTATCGTAAAACCGTTTTCAACACATAAGGTGCTAATTCCTGATTAAGTTCCTCGTTCATGGATACTCTATATCTTTGACTAACGATGGTTTCCTTACTTCCTTGATAACGAATAATTACAGGGATGTTTCCAGGATACTTAGCTAAGATTTGAGAAACGTCTAAGTCCTGATCATGATTCTCAAGTAAAATCCAGAAACGCTCCGTACTAGCTTCCTCCATGTTGGACAAAATTAACTGAATGCGTCCATCACGCTCCTGGGTCCGCCCATCAAGATAAAAGAGACCACCTTCACTTAATTTATCCTTATGATAGAAATAAGTTTCTGGGAATAGAGTAACATCAAGTTTATTGATCCCATCAGTTACGTTCAGAAAGGCCATCTGATCACCTTTTTTAGTTCTGATAATTCGAACGGACTCTAGCTGAACCAAAACCGTCGCCTTAGTATTAACCGTCAAATCAGAAATTGGTTGATAGGGACGAGAGGCCATTTTTTGAGCTAGGTGTAAAGGATGAGGACTAAGCCCAACTCCTAGTAACTCCTGTTCTAAATTATAACGATCCGTCTGGCTATAGTCTTCATAATCAACCCAAGAATAAGAGGACTCTGCAAACAAACTTCCTAACTCATTGACAAAAGTAAAGAGGTTGTTTAAATTGCCAATGATTTTCTGACGGTTTGGTTCAAAAATATCAAACAAACCAATTTGAATAAGAGGTGTCAAAATATCGACTTTCTGATATTTACTAGGAATACGTGTCAAAAAGTCTTCTATAGAAATGTATTTGCCATTTTGTTTGCGATCCTCAATAATCCAAAGGGAAAAATCTCTTGGCAAGCCTTTGATAGTCTTAAGGCCTAATACGATCTTGCCATCTGAAATCTTGTCCAGATAGGGAATCCTATTAATATCGAGTCTAGCTAGGGAGAAGCCATTTTCAATTGCATCCTTAATGTAATCACTAGACGAATAATTCAACATAACGTCATAGAATATCTGTGGGTAGTGCGTTTTGAAATAGGCTAATTGAAAGGCCAAAGCTGAGTAGGCATAGGCATGACTTCTATTAAAGCCATAACCCGCAAACTTAGCCATCATACTAAAGAGTCTTTCAGCAATCTGTGGGTCACGTCCTAACTGACGACTTCCTTCCATGAATTGTTCGGACATCTTGGACATTTCATTGGCATCTTTTTTAGACATCGCTCGACGAAGCAAATCGGCTTTTCCAAGTGTAAAGCCCGCAAATACTTGGGCAATCTGCATAACCTGCTCCTGATAGAGCATGATGCCATAAGTAGGCTCAAGGATTGGTGCAACTACTGGATCAATCAGATCTACTTTTTCCTTACCATACTTACGAGCAATGAAATTATCTGTATAATCGCTGGCTCCAGGACGGTTAAGTGAGGTTGTCGCTACGACTTCTTCGAACTTAGCAGGTTTAATTCGTTTAAGGAGGTTTATGGCACCTGCCTGCTCAAACTGAAAAATTCCCTTTGTCTTACCACTGGCAAAAAGTGCTAGGGTCTGTGGATCTTCCAAGTCAATGGATTTGATATCAATAGTGATGCCCTGCTCTTCTTCTAGCTTCTCTTTCATTTTTTGAACAAAGGTCAAATTACGGAGACCCAAGAAATCCATCTTAAGCAAGCCATTGGCCTCAACTGCGGAGGCATCGTACTGAGTAACCATCATATCCTCACCAGCTTTTAGAGGAATATGATTAGTCAGGTCATCATCACTCATCACTATACCGGCAGCATGAATTGAGGTTTGTCTTGGCTGGCCTTCAATAGCCTTAGCAATTTCAAATGCCCTCTGAAATTCCTGTCTCTGATTAATCAGCTGTCTGAATGACATATTCTTCTCATAGACAGAGGTCAAGTTATCACGAAAAGAAATCTTTTTACTTAGTTGGGACAGTTCAAATTCCTTAGCACCAAAACGTTTAAAAACATCTCGAATAGCCTGCTTGGCTCCAAAGGTTGAAAAGGTAACAATCTGAGCAGAGTGCTTACTACCATAACGGTCCCTAACATAATGAAGAAACTCGCTTCGATAGATATCAGGCAAGTCGATATCAATATCAGGCATGCTATAACGCTCTTCATTTAGGAAACGCTCGAAAAGCAAGTCATTTTTAACGGGATCAATTCCAGTAATGTCAAGAACATAGGCCACCAAGCTTCCTGCAGCAGATCCACGTCCCATTCCCATATAATAACCACGGCTACGCCCAAAGCGTAACAAGTCCCAGACAATCAAGAAATAATCATCAAAGCCCATCTGATGAATGATAGACAATTCTTTGTCTAAACGTTCCTGATAAACTGGTGATGTTAACTTTTTAGACTCCAATCCAGATTGAGCTAATTGACGTAATTGGTCAACAGCAGGCATATCTCGATTAAAACGTGGAAGCTTCAAATCCGTATCAAATTGATAAGTAATGTCTGAAACAAGTTGCCCCAAATTGTTCAAAGCCTCTGGAATATCACTATACGCACTTTCGATTTCTTGAGGCGAGAAAAGAAGCTGATTCATAGGACAAATAGAGGCCTCTGACAAGGAAACGTTTTGCGAGATGGCATGCAACATCTGAATCGTCGAGCGGTCTGAATTCTCAAAGTAACGCACTGTATGTAAGGGAACTACAGGATAATCAAACTCTTTACCCGCATCTTCTGGCCTTACCCCAATGAAAACCTCTGAACCAAGAGTCATCCCTGGCTCCCAGTCTTCACTCGGAAGGATGAGAGCAATAGCATTTAGATAGTCCGAAAAAGCTGTAAATTCACGCTGTCCTGAGGAGAGCTCTGTTGCCAACTTCATCAAATTTTTATAGCCCTGATTATTTTTAGCTAACAGGCGAAAAGGAATTTTTCTTCCCTCGTAAAATAGATTAGCTTCCATACCAATCAAAGGACGTAAACCGTTTCTACTTGCAAGCTGGGCAAAATGATAAGCAGCATAGAGATTGTCACGATCCATCAAACCAAGGGCTTGATAGCCAAGCTCTTTGGCACGCGCAACGTAGCTGTTCAAATCTACGACACTATCCATGAAACTATAGACGGATTTTGTATCCAATTGTGCAAACATGAAGGCCTCCTTTCTATCTTTCTATTATAGCATACGCTACTAGTAAAAACGCCTCTACCATATTAACTGTTTCAAACAAAAAGAATGAGATAGAACAACATTTTAGACATTGTCCTTATCCCATTCTTTTAAGTGATCATTATTTTTTTACTAACACATCATTGCTTTTGATAGCAAGATTGAATATCAAAGTTTAGAAAAACAACTTAGTCCCTTATTGCCAATATGATGGGCGTTGTTTTTCATAGGCAGCAATCAAATCTTCATATTGAAGAGTGATTCCAATATCATCAAGCCCTTCAACCAATTTACGTTTCCACTCATGATCGATATCAAATGGAAACTCTCCTGCTGAAGATTTAATGACTTGGTTTGGAAGGTCAATCGTGATTTCCTCACCTGCAGGAAGAGCAGCCAATTTTTGACGTACTTCCAAGGGTTGAACGATTGGCAACATACCATTCTTCAATTCGTTGTTATAGTGGATATCTGAAAATGATCCAGCGATAACACAGCGGAAACCATAGTCTTCCAATGCCCACGCAGCGTGTTCACGAGATGATCCTGAACCAAAGTTATCACCAGTAACCAAAATAGTCGCATCGCGATACTCAGGTTTATTGAAGACGAAATCAGGATTTTCTTCGTAGTCATCATTAAGATAACGCCATTCAAACATCAAATTCTTACCGAAGCCTTTTTTATCAACAGCTTTCAAGAATTGTTTGGGAATGAGTTGGTCCGTATCGATGTTATCATTCATCAAAGGTACTGATTTCCCTGTATAGACGGTAAATTTTTCCATTATCTTCTCCCTTATGCTTGAACTTCTGGCATATAGCGTACATCTACAAATTTACCAGCGATTGCCGCAGCTGCTGCCATTGCTGGACTACAAAGGTGAGTACGAGCTCCATATCCTTGACGTCCCTCAAAGTTACGGTTACTTGTAGATGCACAGTGAACGCCTTCTGGAACATGGTCTGGGTTCATACCAAGACACATTGAGCAACCTGGATCACGCCATTCAAATCCTGCATCCAAGAAAATTTTATCCAAACCAAGACGTTCAGCTTCTTTCTTAACTGGACGTGAACCTGGAACAACAATAGCTGTCAATGTTGGTGCGATATGTTTTCCTTTAACGAATTTAGCAGCTAACTCAAGGTCGCTAAGACGTGCGTTAGTACAAGAACCAATAAAGACATAGCCAAGATCGATATCTTTAGCATATTCGCCAGGCTTAACATCCATATACTCGTAAGCACGTTCATCATTAAAGTCTTTGATTTCTGGGAATGGTTGATCAAACTCAACACCCATTTCAGGGTTAGTTCCCCATGTAACCATAGGTGCCAATTCTGAAACATCAATAGTGATTACTTTATCATATTCAGCATCTGGATCTGAAACCAAGGTTTTCCAGTCAGCTACTGCTTCTTCAAACTTCTCACCCTTAGGTGCGCATGGACGCCCCTCAACATAATCATAAGTTTTTTGGTCTGGATTCATAAGACCCATCTTAGCACCAAATTCAATAGACATGTTACAGATAGTCATGCGTTCATCCATTGAAAGTGCATCAATAGCTTCACCACAATATTCAACTGCGTATCCTACACCAGCATCAACGCCATAGCGTGCAATAAGTGCAAGAATAAAGTCTTTTGAATAGACTCCTGGCTGAGGTTTACCAACAAATTCAACCTTCATTTTCTTAGGTTTTACTTGCCACAAACATTGTGTCGCAAAGACATGTTCTACCTCAGATGTACCAATACCAAAGGCAATGGCACCAAAGGCACCGTGCGTAGCCGTATGACTATCTCCACAGACGACAAATTTACCGGGTTGACTACGACCTGTTTCAGGACCAACCATGTGGACAATCCCCTGACGAGCAGTACCGTGGGTAGCCGCATCAATACCAAATTCCTCAACATTTTTCGCCAAAGTATCAATTTGGTTTTTAGAAATAAGGTCACGAATGTTAAAAATATCAACTGTAGGAACGTTGTGGTCTGTCGTACCGAAAGTTAAATCTGGGCGACGAACTTTACGTCCAGCATCACGAAGTCCTTGAAAGGCCTGTGGACTTGTTACCTCATGAATATAATGCTGATCCACATACATCAATTGTGGTTCGCCCTCGTTTCCAGTAACAACGTGGCGTTCCCAAAGTTTATCAAAAATTGATTTTCCGCTCATAAAATACTCCAAATATAATCTAAGGATTAGTTAATCCGAAAGTCTTGTTAGAATAAGGTATAAAAGAACAACATCAATAACAATGCCTATAAGCCAACATAGCTTAAAATACCATTTGTTAATTTTATGTCTAAAAAATTTCCCACCTAGAAAGGCACCAATACCACCGAAAATCAGAGTCTGTAATAATAATGCCTTCTCAGAAATCCGTCTTTTATGTTGAATAGCCTTGCTTTTATCAAGTCCATAAGCACATAAAACAAGGAGATTCCATACCAACAAAACACTGAGTAACACTAGTTTTAGTGTCATGAGTTTAGAGATTACTAATAATAGCTGCTGTCATTTCAGCAGTCGAAGCCTGACCACCCAAATCACGTGTCAAGATGCCTTGGTTCAAGGTCTTATCAACAGCATTTTCAATCAATTCTGCCCCTTCAGTTTCATTGAAACTTTCACGCAACATCATAGCTACTGATAAAATCATTGAAATTGGGTTAGCAATACCTTGACCAGCAATGTCTGGTGCTGAACCATGGATAGGTTCATAAAGACTAGGACCATTTTCAGAATGACTGGCAGATGGCATAACACCTAAAGTTCCTGGAAGGACACTTGATTCATCAGACAAGATATCCCCAAAAAGATTTTCTGTCACAACCACATCAAAACGAGCTGGGTTGGTAATCATAATCATTGCGGCACTATCAACGAGTTGGTGTTCAAGAGTTACATCTGGAAACTCCAAAGAAACTTCATCAGCAATCTTACGCCACAATTTAGAAGTCGCCAAGACATTTTGTTTATCAATGCTAGTGACCTTTTTGCCACGACCTTGAGCAATCTTGAAAGCACGACGCATGATACGACGAATCTCATCTGCTGAATAATCATTGATATCACGAGCCTTATCTTCTTCGAGAATATGCTCACCAAAGTAAATTCCACCTGTAAGCTCACGAACAACGACAAAATCTACGCCCTCGATACGCTCTGGTTTAAGAGGTGACAAGTGTTTCAAAGCATCAAAGATGCGGACAGGACGGATATTAGCAAAGAGATTTAGCTCTTTACGAATGGCCAAAAGTCCTTGTTCAGGACGAACTGGCGCATTGTCATATTTTGGTCCACCAATTGCAGCCAAGAGGATAGCATCTGCTGATTTAGCAGCATCCAAAGTTGACTTAGGAAGTGGATGACCTTCAGCATCAATACCAGCACCACCAAATGGTTTAGCATCGATGTCATAATCAAATCCAATTTTTGAAGCTACTTTTTCAAGAACTTCAAGACCCGCTGCCATAATCTCAGGTCCAATTCCATCACCTGAAAGTGTTACGATTTTCTTTGTCATGTTTAACTCCTCTTTGGCTTATGGAAGGTCACGATAAGAAACCTTACGTGCCATCTCACCGGCATTTTCTTTTTGAACCAATGTATTAGCATTGATATAGGCAATTGCTGATGCTTTCAAGACATCAAAGTCCAAACCAGATGCATTGAAAATAGTATCTGTATCTACATTTTCAACAGTTACAAGTACACGCGCTTGCGCATCAATACCATCAGTTACAGCGTCAATATTATAAGAAGTCAAGCGAACTGTTTGGTTGAAGAATTTGTCAATAGCATTGAAGATAGCTTCAACTGACCCTTGACCATTGGCCAAAAATTCTACAGATTCACCGTCTTCATTAGCCAAGCTAACAGTTGCAGTAATTGTTTCATCAGCATTAGTGGTCAAACGAAGATCTTCGAAGTGGAAACCTTCTGGATTATCTACACTAGTACCAGCAACAAGGGCACGAATGTCTGCATCTGTGATATCATGTTTTTTCCCAGCCAAGACTTTAAATTTAGCAAAGAGTGGTTTGATATCTTCTTCAGCAAAGTCAAGCTTAAGTTCTTTTAATTTTTCAACAAAGGCATGACGTCCTGACAATTTACCAAGAGGAAGACTGTTACTCTTCACACCTACCAATTCTGGTGTGAAGATTTCATAAGTTTGTGGGTTCTTAAGTACACCATCTTGGTGGATACCTGATTCATGAGAGAAAGCATTTCCACCAACAACAGCTTTATTTTTAGGAACTGGAATACCTGAGAAGCGAGAAACAAGCTCTGATGTATTCATTGTTTCATTAAGAACAATATCACTTGTTGCTTGGAAGAAGTCTTCACGAATTTTCAAAGCAACAGCTACTTCTTCAAGAGCAACATTACCCGCACGCTCACCAATACCATTGACTGTTCCCTGAACACGTCCAGCACCATGTTTAATTGCTGTCAAAGTATTTGCAGTTGCCATACCGAGGTCATCGTGACAGTGAACACCAAAGACAACTTTATGGTCTGATTTAATATTTTCAGTCAAATGATCAAAAATACGTGCAAACTCTTCTGGAGTCGTAAATCCTACTGTGTCAGGAATATTAATATATGATGCACCAGCATCAACTGCTGTTTGAACAACTTCAGTCAAGAAATCAAGCTCAGTACGAGTAGCATCTTCAGGAGAAAACTCAACAACTTCAAATTTTGAACGTGCATATGACACATGTTCTTTTACAGCTTCAAGAATTTCTTCTTTTGATTTCTTCAATTTAAACTCACGATGAATCGGACTTGTTGCGATAAAGACATGAATTTGTGGATACTTAGCATCTTTCAAAGCCTCATAACAAGCATCAATATCAGATTTTACTGAGCGAGCCAAGCCAGTAACAGAAGTTGTTGTCATAGCTTCTGCAATTTGTTTTACTGCTTCAAATGAATCTGGGCTAGCTGCAGGGAAACCAGCTTCAATTACAGAAATTCCCCATTTTTCTAGTTGCTTAGCAATGGCAACTTTTTCTTTGATTGAAAAGTTAACACCAGGTGTTTGTTCCCCATCACGAAGACTTGTATCAAAAAATTCAACTTTACGCATAGACAATCCTCTTTCTAAAAGTAAAAACGATAGTAGTAAAAAAACATCTCACTCGGAAACCCAAGCGAGATGTTTTTACCTCCCGCTTGGTAAGCCAAACAGGACTAATGCTTTTGCACTAGCCCTCATTACGCAATAGCAAAACAGTTGTAGTTGCGAATGTCATTTGACTCATTTCCTTTCGATGTATCTTGGTTAATATGATACATCTTTCCAACTTGAAAGTCAAGGAAAAATTACTGAATTGACTGACTTTTCTGACCACTATTTACAATTTTTTTCAGGAAAAGAAAAAAGCTGGCTTAAACCAACTTTTTCTTTATTATTGATAACTACTTATCTCAGCTTATTTTCCGAGGTAGTATTCGTTAACAACGTTCAATTTTTCGTCAAATTCGAATACCAATGGTGGGAAGTTTGGAATTTCAACATCCATGATTTCGTCGTCTGACAATTGTTTGATGTGTTTAACAAGGGCACGGATTGAGTTACCGTGTGCACCTACGAATACGTTTTTACCGTCTTTAAGAGCTGGAGCAATTTTATCTTCCCAGAATGGAAGGGCACGTTCCAAAGTAACTTTCAAGTTTTCAGCATCTGGAATTACTGAATCGTCAAGTGAAGCGTAACGACGGTCAGTGTGTGCTGAGTGCTCATCATCACGATCCATTGCTGGAGGCAATACATCGTATGAACGACGCCAAATGTGAACTTGCTCATCACCAAATTGTTCAGCAGCTTCTGCTTTGTTTTTACCAGTCAAACCACCGTAGTGACGTTCGTTCAAGCGCCATGATT